>Ga0207039_1063_pt1 | contig 30393 bp, 24 predicted proteins | sample Alteio_BWMinCont_74_FD_153264 | JGI IMG/M metagenome (GOLD analysis project Ga0207039, IMG submission 153264) | Enriched cells from forest soil in Barre Woods Harvard Forest LTER site, Petersham, Massachusetts, United States -... | ecosystem: Environmental > Terrestrial > Soil > Temperate forest >... | reverse complement strand
TGTATGCTGCTCGCCGTGAATTATCACAAATAGCTTTTATGCTCGGTCATAAGCAAACGGCAAAAGAACTAATTAATGGAGCTAATTCTTTGAAAGAAAGATTCAATCGTGATTTTTGGATGGAGGCAGACAAATTCATCTGTTTGGCCCTTGATGGTAATAATAGACAAGTCGACGCAATTGCTTCCAATCCAGGACATTGCTTATGGACTGGCATACTAAACGATGACAAAGCTCAATTAGTAGCGGATAGGTTAATGCTAGATGATGTAAATTCTGGCTGGGGCATTCGTACATTATCCGCTCAAACTATAGCCTATAGCCCAATTGCTTATCATAACGGCACAGTATGGCCGCACGATAACGCCATTATTGGCGAAGGGATGCGTCGATTTGGCAGAACCGAAGAAATGAAAAAAATCATGCAAGAAATTGTAGATGTATCTCTCTTTTACACTGAACATAGATTGCCTGAGTTGATTTGTGGTTTTGATCGGGTGGGTACATACAGTCCCGTAGGCTACCCTGTTTCCTGTTCCCCTCAAGCCTGGGCAGCTGGCAGTCTTCTACAAATGATAAAAGCTTGCATCAACTTCTTACCTGATGCTACTAATAATTGTCTTCACATTGTTGAACCCACCTTGCCAGAATGGTTGGGCAGAGTAACAGTAAAAGGACTTAAAGTAGGCAAGGCTGAGTTAGATTTGGCCTTTGACACCCGCGAAGGATATACTATTTGCCAAATTCTGCGTAAAACCGGCAAAGTTAAAGTTATTGTCGAAACATAAAATGCGCATAGCTCAATTAGCTCCATTGTCTGAAAGCGTGCCACCAAAAACATATGGGGGCACGGAATTAGTCGTAAGTCTTCTTACTGAAGAGCTGGTAAAGAATGGTCATGAGGTAACTTTATTTGCCTCTGGAGACTCTGAAACTACAGCAAAATTAATCTCTGTTACTGCAAAGTCTCTGCGAGCTGACACTACTATCCCAATAAGACGCTGGCAAGCATACGATCTGTGTTCATTAATAGAGTTAGAACAAAGACAAAACGAATTTGATATTATTCATAATCATATGGGGTATCAAGCGTTTTCGTTTATAAAAGACTTTAAATGCGCCAACGTGACTACCAATCATAATATTGTGAAAGATTATTGTGCGCCAATATATTTGCGTTATGCAGATCTCCCTTTTGTGGCCATCAGTGAATCGTACAAAGCGCTGAATTATCCAGACAAACTAAATTATGCTGCTACCGTATATAATGGCATTGATGTTAGCCAGTATACTTTTGCTCAAAATCAAAGAAGAGAATACTTGTTATTCATAGGTAGGATATGCCGCGATAAAGGCACTGCAACAGCAGTCGAAATTGCCTTGGCCTTGGGAATACCTCTGAAAATAGCTGGTAAGGTGGACGAAGCAGATAAAGACTATTTCGAGGAACAAATTAAACCCCTGCTGTCAAACCCCACGATTGAATACTTGGGTGAAGTAGGATTGATAGAAAAGGCAAAATTATACAGTGAGGCTATAGCTGTACTGTATCCTATCGCTTTTGAAGAACCCTTTGGATTAGTAATGGCAGAATCTCTAGCTACTGGCACGCCGGTTGTTGCATTGAACAGAGGGTCGGTAAAAGAAATAATTATTGATAAAGAGACTGGGATTGTTGCCAACACGAAGGAAGAGATAATAAGTCGCTTTGGTGAAATCGGAAAAATCTCGCATCAAGCTTGCCGAGATAGAGCAGTAAAATTATTTTCGAGCCAAACAATGGTGGCATATTATCAAGCGCTCTATGAATTGTTATGTCAATAAACCTGATAATCAATAAAGTTGCTGAAAGAATCAAAGATCGACATTTGTTTGCTATATTCGACCGCGACGGTACCCTAGTGCCGATTATTTCAGATCCCGATCGGGCAATACTGCATAACGATGTCTTAGAACTTTTGCTGAAATTAGATTCCTTACCCAATACCAGGGTAGCTATTTTGAGTGCTAGAGATTTAGCACAGCTAAGGCATGATTTTAAAAATAATGATCTGATTCTAGGCGGAAATTATGGTATGGAATTGCTTATGCCTAATCAAATGTCTTGGATAGAGCCAAAAGCGGTTCAATCAAGAAATCTTCTGCTTGCAGCAAAGCGCGAGCTAGAAGAACAATTGCCTGAAGAAACACAAGTGATTCTTGAGGATAAACAATTAACCTTGTGTCTCCATTGGCACCTTACACCTTCTGAATATAGAGAAAAAGTACACAGCTGCATAAAATTACTGAAGACAAAATATAGTGGGCTTTTATTCAAAGCGCTGGCAACCAGCTACGAAATATGGCCTTATATGCAATGGGATAAATCAAATGGACTAATACAAATAACCTCAATACTAAAGCTTGATTTAGATGAGTGCTTAATTTTATACATTGGCGATTCAGATTCCGATGAGCCAGCATTCGCATGGGTGAACAATCGCCAAGGAATTACTGTACGTGTTGGTCAAAGCGCTGAATCAATTGCACAGTTTAGTGTGAAATCTCCAAAAGAAGTTAAAGAAATCTTGAAACTTCTAATTGCTAATATACAAAATTCTTGAGCCAAACTAATTTTTGGCAAAGCTGATATAAGAGCGCTTCGCCCGAATATCGATGACTTTGTGGCGAGAGCAGCTTTCCAATTTATTTTTAAAACTAAACCACCAAGCAACTAAACTATTTTTTTGCACAGCGGCTCTTAATAGATTCATGCGCAAAGACTTTTCACCTGGACTAAGTGAAAGAGCTCTGTTGATAGCTTCTGCTATAGCTTTAGGATCATTAGGATTTACATCAATAGAATAATTACCTAATTCATCCCACACCCCGGCTCCAGGAGATAGTACTAGCACCCCTGGATTAGAGGTTTGACAAGCAACATATTCTTTAGCCGTTAGATTCAGTCCATCGCGAATGGGATTCACTAACATGACGGAGGCAGAGTTGTATAACCTAGCCAATTTTTCTACAGATAAACTTTCATCTAACCAAATTAAAGGCTGCCAGTCATCCGTGCTCCAATTATTGATCACTCTAGCTTGTAATTCATGGCAGTCTTGCCAGTATTGATCAAACGTCGATAACCCGGCTCTAGTGCGCCCACAGGATTGAATAAAGGTCATTGTATGCTGCCAACGAGGGAATCGTTCAAAGAAATAATCGACTGCCTCTAACCGATTGGTTACGCCCTTTGTATAGTCTGCACGATCTACTGAAAACACATAAGGCATCTGCTTGAATTGACAGCTAGGATCTGTATCTTGCTGGGCGAGAGAATTCCAAGATTCATAATCGATTCCCAATGGCGCCACCATAACAGCAGTTGAACGATCTGCACTAGAACGGTCAGCTATAGACATGGCATTCCAGTCGCATTGATATTCCGGCAAATTGTCTTCGACGAATTGCATAAAATTTATGGCGTATTCGTTCGTATGAAAGCCAACAGCTTCGCAATATAAAAGGCCAGATGCTACATTTTTCAGCTGCGAAATTATCAAGTGCTGCTTGATCTGTTTTGGCCATGGGATATGCCAGAAGAAGACAGATCTAGCATCTATTTGCTGTTTTAGAAAATAAGGTAAAAGTGCAAAATGATAGTCGTGAATGAAACAAGTGGGCTGCAAAGATTGGTTTTGTTTAAAAGCCTCAGCTAGCGCATTTGCTACCACTAAATTAAAGTGCTCATATTGTCTATTGGATTGAAAGCGAAAGATAGATAGTTCAGGCAAATTATGCAAAACAGGCCATAAGAATTCATTGCAGTACCTGTAATGCCCCTCACTCAGCTCCTGCGCTATTACTTCTAAATCTTCGGCTTCATCATTTCCTGCTGATAAACATTGCAGGGTGTTCTTGCCAATATTCCACCAACGGTCTGTCGAATCTGCACACGTATGCCAAGCTTGTCCTACCGAATTTGATAAGCCCCCTGCCATACCGGGACCACGATAAGTTATTATATTCATTACCCTCTTGCCTCTAGACCAATCTAATATATAGAATACGGAGTTTTTTCTAATATAGAGTCATTGAGCCATTGTGTTAAAAATAAACTACTTCGGGCTGTAATTCAATCAGTAAGTCACATCTCAATGAATTGGCCCCCTGCAATCAATTTTCCATGCGCACTTAAAAAATAAACCGGCCAAATAAATTTTCAGTTTACGAATCCTCACATCTACCCGGCCCATAGCCATTTTGAGCACTTTTTAAATTATTTAACTTTGGTTTTTTTTTAGATTCTAAATTCGCTTTTGCACCAAATTTAGTGTTAACTTATGTTGCAAAGAGAAATTTATTTATTGTCTGAATGAGGGCTGCAAAGGTTGTTTACCACTGCGCCAGATCATCTGGTGCTAAGGAAAAAGAAACAACCGATTTGCCCTTTGCAGAGCCTAATCCAGATAATTTATTAGTCACTGAATGAGTATTAGTAGCCGCTTGGGCTCCGCCGGCACCAGATAATAATTGATCATGGGCTTCTTCAACTTTTAATCCATTAGCGGCGGGGTGCTGTAAAGGCGCATGAGCCAGCCTATTATCAGCCACCGGATTTTGATATTTAAGTTGGTTTCCAATATTATCTGTGCGATGCGCGATAGATTGGTGATTATGCGTAATAGAACGTTGTTCGCTAGCAACAATATTTTGATTATGCGTAAGCACATGTTGTTCATGAGCAACAATAGTTTGATTATGCGTAACTGAGTGCTGTTCGTGAGCAACAACACTTTGATTATGCGTAGCTGAAGGAGGGGCAACGTGATTAGCTAATTGTTCTGCATGATGAGGTGTGAGGTGAGGATGAATTGAATTAATTGTACCTGACAAAACAAGCCTTTGACCTGAGAAAATCATGCCGGGATTGGCACCGATGGTACTACCGTTCAATTTATATAATTGCGTCCATTTATCTCCGCTACCAAAAATATTTTTTGATATTTGCCATAAGTTATCACCTTGTTTTACAGTGTAGTGATTTGCCAGAGGTTTATGATTGAAAGAGGTTGAAGGCGATACATGCTGAGCGCTCTGAAAAGCTTGGCGCGTACTAGACGCCAATTTAGAGAATGGGTTATTAGCAAAATGATTGCCAGGCGATAAATGATCGGTAGCAACATGTGAATGTCCCTTATGCATCACATTCTCTAGGCTCAGCGCTTTTGCCTGTAACCCAGATAAGCTTGAGGAACTATGAGGAGCTATATTTTCGGCTGTTGGCGCGGGGTTTGTGCTCAAAGCATTAGAATTTGAGGGCGTTTGATTTAAACTTGCCAGATTAGAATTTGTTGCACCACTAGCGATACTAGTTGTCGGAGTCTGACTATTAAAGGACAGAAGATTATTAGCATTAGAATAACTATTATTTGCAGATTCAAAAGATCTGCTATTAAAAATGCGTTCTGCGGGAGCCAATTTTGGTGTAATTGTTTGCGCGGAAAGTCCAGGACCAGCTAAGCTATCTCCGCTGGCAGATCCTCGTCCAATGTTACCGCCTATTTCATTTGCTGCTGGATGCACACCCTCAAATTGCGGATTTCTTAAATCGATACCCGACGAAACATTCATCGATTGTTTTAATGAGTCAAAAGGATTAATGTGTAAATTAGCTGTACCAACACTGTTAACCATCTCGGCTGACATATGGTGGAGAGCATGGAGATTGGAAGGCAAAGCTCCTATGGCATGTCCTAAATGCGTTACATGATTTAGACCCGTCGCATGAGTCAAATCTATGCCGGAGGCAATATCGCCTAAATTAAAGTTGCTCAGTAAGTCATGCGAGAAGAATAAATTCTTAAATGCTTCCAAAAACGAACTAAACAAGCCGAGATGACCAGGAAGGCGCATGATGAGTTGCAACATGGGCGAAATTGCCCCCTCAGCAGCTTTCATGGCTGCTGCTCCTGAATGTTCTATACCTGATAAAGGAGCGGCTGGCATGTCCACCTTTGAGACAAAAAAGCTGCGAGCGCTAGCGATATCAGCAGCCGAATGAAGCTGGGTTTCAATGCCCAAACCAGGATTATTAATTTGTTGCGAAGCCTGAACAGGGGATACCTCAGCCTGTTTCATGGCTGAAGAAACACTTTCTGATCCTGAAGCATTCATATTTTTCGATTACCTCAACCTTCAGCTTGTAATTTACTCTTCTAAGGCAAGCAAGTAAATACAAAATATGGGAGGATTCCCATAGTTAAGGGAGAAATGACGCAGAAATGCAGGCAAGCAGCTTTTAAGCCCTTTCTAAATAGAACTTGTATTTTGAATTAAACCGTTATCGATTAATAACTGAATGGCTCTTAAGCTCTGGAAAGTAGACCAGTAATCCATCATCTCTAGCACGAGCTTTATTGTGTTGTGAAACCCGGTAAAAAGCATGCTCATTGCTGCAATCTCTTCTTTATCTTCATCACTAACAACTGTTCCATCAATGTAATGCAGATCGCGTTTAGATATTTCTCTCCATAATTCGTCAAAACTTTCTACTGTCTCCAATATCGAATCGAGACCGGCAGGCAAATTATCGAGTATCTTTTTACTGAGATCCTCACCAATGGCACATTCCACTAATATGCTATCTAGAGGTTTATTGAGCAGACATTGGGCATCAAGATCATCTAATTGTTCATTGCTTTTAAAGTAAAAATAGCCTTCATTCCAAGTAAGAATTAGCTCTGATACCGCATGAATACCCTTAAGTCTGCCTATGCGAGCGTGGATCAATCTGCCCTCTTGAAAGAATCCCCTAAAGACTTTATTTTGTCGCTCTGCAGTTAGCGTGCCGCTCTTTCTAGACAAGGCTAGTGTTTGCAAAAGACTAGCGGGTTCAATTGCGCACAAATTTCCCACTGAGGTTTGAGGAAGTTTGTCTTTTATATCCTCTGTTCTTTTTACAATTTCAGCTTCGATTTCGGCCTCGGATATATTATTTGCTTCCAAAGGCACAGCGCAGATTTCTCTCCATGGCGCGCCAGCAAGAGCTTGTCTGACTATGACCTCAAAAACTTGCTGACGGACACCGTCACCATATCTTCCTGAGGAATCTTTCCGCTGTTCACTTAATTTGTCCTGTATTTTAGCCTTAATCTTTCCGGCTAGAGCCTGCTGCTCTCTAGGGTTAATGTCTAAATTTGGTCCAAATATTTTGTCGATTGTGGGATGATTATTTATATTGAATAGAGAAGATGGATCCGGCAATCTAGAGCGACAAAATCGACATATTGTGGCATCTACACGAATATATTCAGCGCAATATGGGCACGAACGAAAATGTTCTTTCGATAAGCCTTTTTCACAAAAACGGCATAAAATAGCATTGCGGCGGATCAGTTCAGCGCAATTAGGACATTTAATTAAATCGTCATTAGGGACAGGCTCGAGCATAATTAGTCCTCCTCGTCTTTAGCAGGTGAGGACAAAGCTATCTCTGCACTACGACGGGGATTAATTGGTACCCTTGGAACCGGAGCATCATGAGGGGGACGGTTACCAGGCGGTTCGCCTTTTCCTCCGGGAGATTGTCCTTTATCAAACAAATCTGTTTTACAAAATCGGCAGCGGCTTGCTGTTTTTCTTATCATTTCAGCACAGTAAGGACATTTTTTAAATTCGGTTATTGATAAACCGCGCTGACAAAAACGGCAATAAATAGCGCTTGCCTGAATTCTTTCAGCACAATTAGGACAGTCCTTTACACTTTCATTAGATATCTGATACATAAATCTGTTCAAAGTGAGTATGCAATATTATTCCTCACAGTATCAACTAGTAAGCAAGTTCTTACAGAAAAGTCAAAAGCAAGCTAAACTTTAAAGTCTAGATTAAGCACAGTGAGAGTAAATTACTAATGAAATCGAATCATAAAAAAGTTCTCTTGATAGCGCCTGCGTTAGTTCTTATTACTTTTGCCCCAACGCCTATTTCAGCGATTACAAGTGCCAAGTCAAGCAGCGCCAGATTGTCCGTTTCAAAGCAAAAAGAGAAAGACTCGCTGCTCAAGAATGAAGCCGTAAGTAAAACTAGTGAAGAAGATGCAATACCATTAGCTGGGCAGGATAAATTAGCTCAATTGGCCCAAACATTTCAAGAAAAACCGGATGACAGTAAATATGGGGCACTTTGGGAAAATTTTGTTGCTTTTGTTCAACAACAAACAGTCAGACATAAAGATCCATCCCACCTATTTAAATCTTGGAAAGCTTTATCAGAAGCCGGATTAAAGGTTATTGATCCAATTGGAGCGGATAATGCAATTCACGTATATATTTTCAATCGGATCGCACAAAATACCTATTCTTTTGTGCCGCAAGCAAAATATGCTCTCATCCAATGGAATGAGCAAACGGCCTCTGTTCCAGTAATCAGCTCGTCAGACCACAAATCGTCCAAAAGAGCACGGGCTCGAAAGCTTAGAACGGTTACCGTTATGAAAACGCAGCTGATAAATATACCAAGCTCTGTGGACATAAAGGATGCCAATCTTTTACCCCGCATTACCCCGGTAAAAGCACCGGTAAAAGTATCACATAAAGCGTCAGTCAAAAACTGTAAGACAAACAAGGTTAATGGCATGTCCAACCATTATTTGGCTCTTTTGGGAACGGATCAGCAATCAGGACATACTTGGCTTTTAGCAATGAAGCAAACCTCTGTCGGCTGGTGCCTTTATCCAGATTTATTCCAAGATATTCCGTCCTTTCTCGTACAGACTAATTCGGCCAAAATAAAGTTTTGTGGCAACAACTTGATGATCAATATGGGCGGACCTGGTGGCTATGAGTTGCTCATGCCTTTTATTGAAGATCACTTTGCTTTTAGTACTAAAGAAGCGCAAGACTCAGCTGCGGCTGTTGCACGTCAATTTTTATTAGCCGTGCAGTACAAACGACTAGACTTAGCTAAAGTATGGCTTAGCGATCCTAAATTGGTGAGTATACCGGCTTATTTAGGACTATTTAATCGTTCTAGCGATAACGCCCCTTTGAGAATGGCTAATATGCCCTCACCTATATGCGGCGGCTCGCGCTTCAGGCTAATAACTAGTAATAAAGACGATCTGATAATCGATGTGGCAAAAATAAAAAATCAGTGGTTGATAAAAGGACTATTCATAGCTCCAGGAAATTTAACGCCTGGTATCGGTGTTAAAGTTAGCCCCAGTTCACCAAATTAGAAATTGGTGTTAAAAACCATAAAAATTAATGATTGATTATGAAGCGCAAGTGCCTAGGCTATTTTTTCGGTCTAGATATGGGAATATTAATTTAGAGTGTTCAGTAAAAATGGGTTATTGCCTTGACATCACTACCATCGGACATTAATTCTGCTCGTATTCTGCCAAAGGTTAATGAAACCGACACACAGCAACATTTTATGAATAATCAGTCCTTTTTAACTTTTGCATACAGAGAGAATCTCTTTGTGGAATTAGAGCAATTAGTCGACAAGGGCAAATTGTTCGATGGATTGATTATCGACGTGATGCAAATTGGGTTTACTTTACCGCTAGAATCTCTGGTCAAGTTTAGTTTTTATGCACAGAGGCTTTTAAATCAGCACGGTGTACTTTTATTTGTCAAAGCTGATGGCGCCATAACTCTTACTAAGGATGATCCTGGCGGAGGTCTAACTTTCTACACCTACGACAGTCCATTTGGCATTTTCACTAGACACCCAATGTTGGCTGATTATGTTTGCGCTACCGTCGGTGGCATAGATCGGCGACGACTACAAGAAGGGGGCAATACTTTAGCAAATCATATTTTGTACACTTCTGTGCCTGTACTGACTGAATCGGGACAAAAGGCTAAGGGTGAATTTTCATTAGCTGCACCACATCACTGGGTGATTCAAGCAATCGATGATTATACTACCGTCGAAGTTATTACAAGAGTAATGGAAAGTCATCAACGTCTGGCGCCAGACGAGACAATGCGCATAATTCAGGAACTAGAGTCGCAAGCACTTATATTTCCTGTTTTTCCCCGCATTCAGTTTCTGGCTAATTGCTATAGAAACCGTAAACCATTTAGAATTGGGCGCTATATGGTGGCAGCCACTATTATTACTGAAGCTCAACTCAGAGAACTCCTTGAAAGACAGTCAGAAGAAGGTTGGGGCAAAAGCCAAAAAACTTATTTAGGTCTTTTAGCGATAAGAGCAGGATATATCAATGCTCGTGAATTAGAAGTCTTGTTAGATGATCAATACCTTTATGGTGGCTATCACAGAAAAGCAGATGAAAAAAGCATCGGACACACTTCGAGTCTTGATACCGTTCGGGATTCCATAATCGGTAGCCTGGGGGCTACTGATCCGCCTGCATTATTACAATCATTATCCGGGGGCAATAAGACTGGTTTATTGAATGTAGAGAAACGCGATAAAACATTTATAGTTGCTTTTCAGCAAGGCAAGCCAACATACGCTCGTCTAAACAAGCTAAAAGGGCAAGACGCTTTGACAGAGTTTTTGACTACATGGAGTGATGGCATTTTTGTTTTCAAAGACAAAGCAAATTCTCAAGATCTTGACTCTGATTGTACTCTGGATAAACCATTGGATCGTATATTAATTGACGCTATGGTCTGCCAAGATCATATGATAAAAAATCTCGATTCTCTGCCGCAAGGACGTAGTTCTATTTTAGAAAGGGCACCAAACTTTGAGGCATTGTGGAAAAGTCTATGCCAGCACAATCTTAAATATATGGATGATACTGTGGTTACAAATGATGACAAAGTGGCCATAGAAAATTTGTCTTCTCTAATAGACGGTTTTTCTACTTTAGATGAAGTAATCAAATCTTTTGATATTTGGCCAGCACATAAGATAGCAAAAGGCATAAAACTTCTCATCGACAACAGCTTGGTTAATATACAAAACGCAAGCCTGCTTCGACCACTCTCAATTTTTCAACGGATAGCAACCGAATTACAAAATACTATTGGGCAAGAAGAAAATAGGGAATTGCTAATATCGAGTCTACAGTATGTGCATGGTAATTCCGACGCAGCCTCCAGATTTATAGTTGATTCTTTAGGACGTATAAGTTTGAACTTAAATCAGGCAAAACACTCTGACAAGTCTTTATCGAATGTAATATTGGAATTAAGGCACTGGATGGAAGCATATTTAGCTTACTGCAAGAAGAAAATTCCACCCGAAATTGTAGACAAAATAGTTGCCACAATAGTCAATGCAGAAATGAGCCGTTAAGGGTAAGCAAAATTAGGCTGCCACCAATTGTGTGATGGTACGCATCAAAGGAAGTAATTTATCCAGCATAATTGGACTAGTGAGTGTTACAAGCAAACCAGCTCCGAAGTTGGCGATAATCAAATAACCTTGATTAGTTTGAGAAACAATTTGTCGCACATTATCGTCACCTAGCTTTTCAACTACGTGGGCCGTTCCCATATAAACACCTAAAGCCCAAACCCCTATGGACTCAGGATCAAGATCTGGAGACATGGTATTGGCGATTAGTAATCCGTCGTGACCGACAATTACCGTGCCCGTAACTCCTTCTTGTGCATCAATTTGTCTAAGCAAATTCTTCAATTCTTCGTTGGCTTCTACAGTCAGCGTTCGCATTTTGCTATCGGATAGATCTGAAGCGGTAATCTTACCTATCTTTTCCAAATCTTTATTATCAAGCAAGAATTTGCCTATCGATGCGATGCGCCCGGAGCCCGGATCAACTAGCGCTTCGCCACGAGTATCAAGTTTACCTACACCGGATATTTTTTGCTTGCCCGATGAATAACCAGAAGGAGTAGGTTGTCCAAAAGAAGCACCAATACTTTTTGCAAGATCTGGCACAAGATCTGGCACAAGATCTGGCATAGGTGTAGGCGATAGATTGGAAGCGCTTATTATTGGTTGGGGTGAAAGCTCCTGACTAGAATCAAAAGCAGGCTCTATCGGCAAGGCAGGAGTTTTTGTCTTTCCTTCCTTAATTGGCGCTGACTTATTTTTCGTGCCCATTACATTCTTACTGATATGCTCAGGCACACCCAAAGTATCTGTAAAAATGCGATCTATCAGATTGTCGTCAACTGCGAACAAACTGCTGACTTCATTATTATTGCCAACCGAATTAGCAGGAGGAGAATTCGCTGGAGGTTGCATGGATGAGGCCACAGACTGATTGGGCGTCATCGGGCTTTGAGGCGCAGAACTATTAACACCGCTTGGGCTTGCGGTGGTCGCATACTGATTCATTACTAATTCGGAGGAAGCACTTATTGGAGCAGTCGAAAATTTAGGTGGTTCCTTTAGCGCGTTAGCCGAATTATCTGCCAATTTAGGTGTCGATATCTCTGGAGATCGACTAGCGGGGTTGGCAAAAGATTCCGGTTGACTACTTTGAGTTGGGACCACGCTTTCGTGAACGCCTAAGTTATGGCTGAATATTCGATCTATAGCATTATCATCGAGTTTGAATAGCGGAGCTGTTTCGTCTATGGCTGCGAAAGCCGAAACCGTTGGTAAAGCTGCAGCGGGTGGTAAAGGTGGAGTAGCAGGCATAGCTGCAGACGAAGGTACCGATTTATTCAGTTGAGATATGGGTTTGGATGCTAAGTTTTGCGATAAGACTTCTGGAACAGGAATGGAGCTTGCATCTTGCGGTGGTGCGTTATTAGTATTGGACTGCACCTCAGGCGGTACCAAAGGAGGTTTCACAATAGCTGATCCCTCATCAAAACCAGCATCAACTATTGCAGAAGTAACTTGAGCCCGTTTAGAAACCACAGGATAGATTCTCGGTCCTCCGGTGGATGATGTTTCAGAATTTTGGAGCTGGATATTTTGGTTTTCATTATTCTCTACTTGCTGGTCCATTTTTAGAGCTGGCAAGTTTCTTTGGGTTATGTTGGGCATTCGTGAAGGCGTCTGTGGTGTCTGCAGGGCTTGCTGAATCTGCGCAGGTGGTGGTGCTTCTTGCTGAATTGGCACAGCCGGTACTTGCTGAATTGGCGCTTGTAGTTCAATAGATCGGATCGGTTGTTCAGAAATTTCGTAGGCATGTTCAGGCTTTATTTCAGGTTGAGCAACATGTCCTAGAGCTTCTCCAGGCATTGCTTCGCTAGTAAATAGTTGAGGAAAATTTTCAATCGGAAAATCCAACAAAGGTGCGCCGGATTGTTGTACGGGGATGTTAGACGCCAGGGTCTGGGCAAATGGTGCTTGAGGGGTTAATTCTGGCTGATTTGATATTTGAGAAGTTGATACTTGGGGCAATGATGGCTGTGAGGATATAGGCAGCGAGAAAGAATTATTTAAAGGAGGCGGCGGAGAAATAGGATTGGACAAGGGGTACCCAGCTGGATTAAGAGTAGTATCAAACTGCACCATTTGCCAATTACCAGTTTCTAATTGTTCAGCTTCAGTTGACCAATTATTTCCAGTGATTTTAACGTTTTCCGGTGGTTGATAACTTGGTGGCGGCTGTTGAAGAGATTGTTCAACTAACTTTGCAAATGGTTCAGAGAATTGTTCAACGGGCTTTGCAAATGGTTCAGAGACATGATTGAAAACTTGATTATTTGGTTCCGGATTGGTAGTTTGTCCACCATTTTCATTATTGTTAGTACTATAATTCGAAACGTTATTGGCTGTAGATAATTGCTCCTCACCGCCCCAATGAGATAGAGTGCTGCCCCAAGCATTAGGCGCCCTTGTACCCGGTATTTGATTTGGCCACTGCTCTGGGGCAGCATCCGTATTCAATTTTGGCCATTGAGGAGAATGAGGCACTGTCCATTCGTCTATTAATTCGACCGCCGGTTCAGAATGATGGGTGGTTGACTTGTATTCAGAATTACTTTTGGACATCTCCGAAATTTTTTGCTTAATTGATTCGGCCAAACTAAGTCCTTGCTTGTTGTTCAGTTGAGGATTACCTCCAGACAGACCAAACTTCTCTCCTAATGAGCGTGTGATTACTTGGTCAGCAACGGGGCTGACGGGAAGTGCTTCTTCTTCATTAATTCCTGACCTTCTATTTTGAACCGCAGCTGCTGGTGACGATTGTCCCCAACTCGTTACCGAATGGGAAACCTGTTCACCAAATCCTCTCCCTGTGCCAAAGTCACTGGCCTGCGAAGGTGCCTGTTGCTTACGGTTCGATATTTGACTAATACGCGGTAATAGCCCTTCTTCGCTCTGGGCTTGACTTTCTTTCTTGTCCTTGCCGCCCAAAAAACTAAAAAGTCCAAGCAGAGAATGAAAAACGCTGCCTATTCCTGGCTTTTCTTGAGGAATATTTTCCCAAATCCTACCGAATAAGCGGTCTGGTGTTTGAGGCAATAAATCTTCTGATAATTCAAGCTCTTCAGCGGCAATAATTACCTGCTGAACCTGATGATAAAATTTTTGACAAGAATCACAAGTTTCGAAATGAATAAGCAAAGCACGATCATCCTGAGGCGAAAGCTCGACATCAAAGCGCCGCTGAACAAGATATCGGAAATCACCACAATTCATTTCTCTGTATACTCTCTTATTTTGTAGACTCCAAATGCCATCAGCCTCTTCCCAAACATTTCACTATTTGTACACGAGCTCTAAATAACCACGACATAATTACTTCTACACTTTGATTGAGAACAGCAGCAATTTGGGTGTAATCAAGTGAAAGTTGATGTCTTAAGATGAAAGCCTTCCTTTGTTCAGGAACTAAGTTACTAAAGCATCTTTTAACCCGTTGCAAACCCAGAATAACAGTCGTTTCCCAATCCATCTGAGCTGAACCATCCTCTGTGGGATCAATAGCAGTAACTGGAGCAGTTCTTGCGTGTTGCCGATTATAATCTGCGCAAAGGTCCACTATAAATGGAGAAAGCCATTCCCATAAGGGCAAGCCCATTTGTTTAGGATTAATTTGTCTAATAGCAACAAATATATTACGAAAAGCTGCGACCGTCAGGTTTTCAGCCACGTCAGGATTATCAGTAGCAATTAAGGCAATAGCATAAAAGCGGTCCTGATTAGCCCATATAAAGTCGTTCTGCTGCTGCTGTCCGCCTTTTTTCAGCTGAGAAATTACACTTGATGCTGACTGATTATAAGTCGTACGAGACGGTAGTAATGCCATAGCGCGCCCTCACCTCAAGATAGATGTACCACAAACAAACGCCTTGTTACTGGTTGATTGCCTAAACAAGCAAAAAGAGCTTTAATAAGCTTATTCTTCCTTAAATTTATCAGCAAGATAAGGAAAATTAACCGTAGGATTAGTCGTCAAGGTAGCCTACCAAACGATTAGACCAATTTGGCTGCCTTAATTTTCGGAAGGCTTTATGTTCTATTTGGCGTACCCTTTCACGAGTAATATTAAATAGCCGTCCTACCTCTTCTAGCGTACGCTGTCTGCCGTCATCCAGACCAAATCGTAAATGCATAATATCTCGTTCCCGAGGAGTTAATTGACTTAATATACTATTGATGTCTTGCCGTAACAATTCTTCAGTACATGCTGAATCTGGTCTTGAGGACTCGTTATCTTCAATCATGTCACCTATATAGGTTTCTTCGTCCCGGCTTAGTGGCATCTCCATAGAAACCGGTTCTCTATCGGCTTGCAGTATTTCTTGTACTTTGTTAACCGGCAAATCCAATGCTACCGAAAGCTCCTCTTCATTTGGTTTTCTACCTAATTCTTGAGACAAACGGGCACTAGCCTTTTTCAATTTATTTATTGATTCGACCATATGCACAGGTACGCGGATAGTTCGCGATTTATCTGCCAAACCGCGACTGATAGCCTGACGAATCCACCAGGTAGCATAAGTAGAAAACTTAAAACCTTTACTGTAATCAAATTTTTCTGCTGCCCTAATTAAACCTAAATTGCCTTCTTGAATTAAATCTTGAAAAGGCAAGCCACGATTTACATACTTTTTAGCAATAGATATAACAAGGCGGAGATTAGCCTGTATAAGCTTTTTCTTGGCTTCTAGATCACCTTTAGCAATGAGCCTTGCCAAAGCAATCTCTTCATCGGGCTTAATCATTTTGACGCGCCCAATTTCTCTTAAATACAAACGAATTGAGTCTTCTGAAAAGCCATCATTATGAGAAACACGCTTAGGAACTACCTCCTCAGTTTCGTCGCTGGTTAAGGTTTCTTCTTCCGCCTCATATAAATAGGGGTCTGACCACTCTTCTAACAATTGTTCACCGGTTCTTGTAGCCAATTTATTACTCTCTTTAACTAACTATCTCTGTTGCACAGTTTGATAACATTTGGTGCGGTCTATTCGTTTTCTACCCAATCCACGTTCACTTCTAGCAGTCAAGAGAAAAGTTAACTTTTGTAAATGAGGGTGACTTTTTTGATTGAATATATTCAATCACCCAAAAGGGTTAGCATGATAGTTTAGAATCAGATGAGTAGCAAGACTTGATATTTATGTCTTTCCTTCATTCTTTTCTAACCAAGGAGATTTTCATTGACCAGTCAGTATAACGCCAAGATAAAGCGCAAACGCCGAGTAGCAAAATTACGCCGTAAAAAAGATAAAGTGCATACCGCTATAGAAAAGGCTAAAAACAAATAAATTCATCAACAAGAATAAAGCAAACCGTCAGCCATAAGAGCAAAGACTAAACGCACCATGAACGATTCAATGATATATACCATCAGCAATTCTAAAAAGTGCTGATCTGAATTTTCTTTTGTCTGTGTTTACCACGCAAAACCGGGTCGAAAACAAAAAAGAGCAATTTGACAAACATTGGCTGATGTCTATGAAGATATGGGCTTAAGACTCTGGAACAAGTAAAAAATTCACAAATTCAGAATTTATTTCTGTCGTCTAGCAATAAGGCGCTGGATATTACTCGAGCTTTGAGTAATGTTTTGATAGTTGCTTATGCTTTTAGTCTTTCCCTACCTATAACAATACCTTGGACTATTTTGACCATTGGTATCACTGTCCTTTTTGCACAATTTATTATCCTTGCTTTAAATAAATCACTGGAAACAGTAAAAAATATTCTAGCAGCTCCATTGACTGTGCCGCTTCTGGTTTTCGCTGCAGCAGTTTTTTTGAGCGGTTTTGCTAATGGTGGCTTTTTTGAAGCAATTAAATCGGTTCAGGGTCTGCGGGGAATGCTGGTTTATTTTTGGGCTTACTGGATATTCTCTCTTGATACAAATTTAAAAAGATGGTCCGTTTCGGCAATGCTAATTATTGGTTCAGTGGCCGGTTTATCGGCAGCAATAGAGCAGCTTACCGGTTATCATCCATTTTCATTCCCATATTTGCAAGGAACTGGGTTTCTTAGCGGACCAATGGCATTCTCAGGCTTAGCTCAATTATTCTCATTTTTGGCATTGGGTATTATGATAAAGAATGGCTTTAGAGACCTCCCTGCTGGCCTCAATCACCCTTATATTTTTGGATTAGTATTAGCGGGCAACTGTCTTGGTTTATTATTCTGCAGTGAGAGAAGCGCCTGGCTGGGCGGAACTATTGCCTTGCTTATTTCTTCTTTATTAATTTCGCGCCGCACAACTCTGTTTGCCAGTCTGTTTCTATCTATGACAGCGGCTGTGAGTTGGTTATTATTACCCGTAGTGCGAGAGCGTGTCACTGCTCTCATTAATTGGCAGTCGGATGTGAGTGTAAGCACGCGCCTGGTTCTATGGCGGCGGGCATGGCAAGTTTTTAAAGAATCACCAATATTTGGAATCGGCATTAGACATTTCCCTCACTTACGTATTGAAGAGGCCCTAAAACAAGGTCATGTGGCTTTAGATCATGCTCATAGTAATTATTTGCATATTTTAGCTACCACAGGATTAGTGGGAATTTCTGCTTATTTATACCTCTGGTTTAGTGCTCTAAAACTTGCCTACACTAATCAAATAAATACAAATTATTCAAAACTGGATCAAGGAATTTACTTAGGCATATTTGCCGGTATAGTATCGCTTATGGTGTCAGGGCTTTTTGAATACAATTTCGGCACCGGACAAGTGCGCTTAGCTCAGTGGTTTTTATTAGCCATGCTAACATTGCCTAAATCATCGAATAGTTCAACATTAACCTAATTTATTGGCGTCGCCTTCCAAATGGTTGCATGATGAATGCACCGCTAATTTGCTATACTGCTGGCTGAACTTTATTTCTACTTTCACGTATATCAAGGTGAGTGGATCATAGAGGATATTTATATGGACTTAACGCTGAAATCATTACAGTTAGAGATGCGTGACTCATTCGCTAAGATATCAGTTCGCATTGATAATGTAGACACTGAGATTAATAACCTTGGTGCTAAAGTTAGTAACCTTGATGCTAAAGTTAATAACCTTGATATTAATTTAACTGAACGGATTGATAATCTCTCCCACGCCCTTGATGCGCATGTAAAAGAGACGGCTTATTCTTTTCGTCAAATCGATCAGCGATTTGATCGTCTCTTGCAAGATATAACCACAATTCTTTCACCATACTTATTCAATATAGAAAAGATGCTAGCTAACCATGAAAAGCGCATCACAAATCTGGAAACAAAACACTGACATGGTTGTATACCTACGAATGCAAGTGTTAGTACGCTAAACAAAAACAATATTATTGCAACTATTCGCATTTTCCCCGGATTTACCATTAAAAATAACCTTCCAAGTACTCTTAATCAGGCGCGCCAAGTCTTCGGTGACTTAAGACAAACAGAAGTGGATCATTCTACTGTAATTTTTGAGCGCCCTGGACTCTCCATAGGCTGTGAACTATTTGGTGATCCACCAAAAATCAAGTGGGTGGAGTTCCGCTCTATAAATCGATAAAGAACGACGACGTCAATACGCGTAGTCTCTAATCACAATTTCAGCTTTTCCCAGGCGCGGGATTGAAAACGCCAAAAATTGAGCAAGCCGGAGCCACAACTGGATATGCTCATTGCTATCCAAACACCGTTAGGCCCAAACCCATATGTAATAGCCAAAAGCCAAGCTAAAGGTTGACGCACAACCCAATGCATACAAATTGATATCCACATTGGCACACGTGTATCGCCGGCTCCCTGTAAGGCACCGTTAAAAATCATGGCCATTGCTTGCAGGGGTTGAGCCAAGGCGCATATACGTAAATAATCAGCCGTGTAAGCATTCGCCGTGGGGTCACTGGTCATGATATTAGCTAGCGATGGGGCACCAATGAAAAGAATAATGCCGCAGATAAACATGACGGAAAAACCCAACCACGACACGTTCCAGCCTGCTTTAAACGCTCTTTCAATTTCTTTTGCTCCAAGATTTTGGCCAACAATAGAAGAGACTGCTTGCCCCAAGGCGAACATAGGCATAAATAAGAAAGCCTCTACTCTCATGCCTATGGTCCAAGCGGCAAGAGCAGCAGTAGGGTTAGGACAATGTTTTAAAGTAAAGAATAAAACAAATACACTCAAAGTCCAAGTTATTCTTTGCAAAGCCGCCGGCGTACTTATTTTTATCAATTTGGTCAAAATTTCATAATCAGCGGGCAATAATTTTTTGATACTATTTTTGAGCACTGATTTATTAAGGCGGTACCAGGCAACCAAGGCGCCGGCGACGCTAGCTATCAAACCGGCAATCGCCAAACCATTTATTCCCAGATAGCGCATGGGACCGTAGACAAACCAATAATCGCCCGCCACATTTATCGCAGTCATGGTTAGCACCACCAATAGTGGCGTACGGGCGTCTCCAGCAGCTCTAAAGCCTGCGTTCACTATACATAAAAAACAAAAAGGCACAAAATAAAGAGCATATATAACAAGGTAAGGTTTTGCTAAAGCTGACACGCTTTGATCCGGGCTAAAAAACTGCATTACATTGCTCGAAAATAACAAAGCACATATGGTTAACATTGTGCCCATCAAAAGAGCAAATAATAATGCCTGTCCCTGTGTGCGAACCGCTTTATCAAGTTCCTGCGCTCCCAAAGCTCTCGAAACCAGGGCGTTTGTCCCAATAGAAGCTGCTAAAACAGCTGCCACAAATAAAAATACAATCTGGTCTGCTATGCCCACCGCTGCTTGTGCCGAAGCACCAAATGATTGAGCCACTTGTACATCAACAACGCCGACAAGGGCATTGCTAATCATTAGCAAAAGCAATGGCCAAGACATAATCCAAATAGCATGCCAAAGGCTGCCTTCCACCAAGACAGCTTCTTTCTTGCTATTAAGAATATTATCGCCCGCTACTTCAGTTGACGATGCAGTATGATCTGCAGCCGAATTCATTGATATTTCTCTCTCTCCACATAACTATAACAAATACTTGAGTGGAGGCCAAACATTATTCAGTAATGAATTATGAAACACCTACGGCACGCATTTTTTTGCCAAAATGGTCAGTAAGCCGCTTTAATGCCGGGGAGAGGTCTTCAGGCGCTAAAATCGCATCGATTAAAACTGCTGCCCGAGATTTCAAGGCATTTCGTAAAGCACTATCAAATTCTAAATTACTTTGTGCTCGATAGCTGGTAGCACCCAAGGCTTTGCCGATACTAGCGTAGTCCCAAGTGGGCAATCCATAATAGGGACGATCCTTATCTATAAATTTGAGCATGCCATAACTTGCATTATTGAAAACAATAACAATAGGGCTCAGTCCCTCTTTTACAGCAGTAGCAATTTCCATACCTGTCATCTGAAATCCACCGTCACCAACTAATACAATCGGTCTTTTTGCTTTATCTGCTAACTGCACACCAATACTGGCAGGAACGCCAAAACCCATTGTAGAATAATAGCCGGGCGCAATAAAATTATCTGTTTTGATACTTAAACCAGCATAGAGGCAGTCGCCAACATCAGTAACTATACAAATATTATCTTGCATTGCACGGTTAATGGCATCAATAATATGACTAACCGACAAGTCTTCAGAAGAATTATCTATTAACTCTGGAACAATTTGAGGCACGTGGAACTTTTGCAATTCCTTAGCACCATTAGCGATACTATGCCCTAAATCATTCAAAAAGGTTTTAAAGTTAAGACGCGGGAAATCACGACCACAGATAGAAATTTCTTCGTTATTAATAAGAATGAGGTTTTCATTAGGTAATTGAGCACTGTAGCCGGCAGTTTCCATTTCAGTCAAAACAACTCCCAACCCGAGTATACAATCAGAACTTTCAACAAATTCTCTCACTGCTGGATTGCCAAATTGGCCAAAATAATTGCCAATAAAATTAAGATGTGATTCAGGGAAAGACGATTTACCAAGAATCGATGTAACCACGGGAATATTTAAAGCCTCAGCAATCTTAATTACAGGTTTAAGCAATTGAAAACGACTTAATTGGAATCCCGCTAAAATAACTGCCTGCTTGGCCTTACTTAAGGATTGCGTGATTCGCTCAAGAGCAATTTGATTTTCAGTTTGATCAGTGTGAATGTATTCATGTGATTTGCTTTGCTGACTAATAGGAAATTCTGCACCCATCATATCCCTGGGTAATTCCAAATAACCCGGTTTAGAAGTGGAAATGATAGTATTAATAACATTATCTATTGTCTGCTGCGCTTGCTCTGTATTATTAACAATGGCACTGGCTGCTGTAACCTCAGCATAAACATTCTTTTGCGTAGAAAATGTTTTAACACAGTGATGCAAGCGTGCTGGTTGACTGCGATATGTTGTTTCCGGTGCTCCGCTAATAATTAGCAAGGGAGATTCTTCTGCATAAGCACAAGCAGTAGGATTAATCATATTAAGCCCACCAGCGCCATAGGTGACAAGGGCTACACCAAGACCTCTTATACGGGCATAGGCATCAGCTGCGAATCCCAAAGACGGTTCATGCGTCATAACTACTGTTTTTAGACCGTAACTTTGTTGTGCTGCATAAAACGGTAGAATATAGTCACCGGGAATACCAAATGTGCAATCAACTCCACAAGCTTCGAGCCGTTCAAAAATATATCGAGAAATCTGCTTTCGCATAGACTAATTCCTATTTTAAATTAGGACATATACGACTCAATCGGATAATATCCAAACTAGGCATGTTTAGCAAAAACGAGCTTGCACTACATTAAGCAGATCTCCTTTACAACAAAATGACAGATGTCGGACCACAAACTAATAAAGAATCCGAATTAAGCAAATCATCTGATGGCAGACTAACGTTCACTATTTCCCGTCTAAATTTTGCCCGTCACATAATAGCGGTGGTTTTGACTGTCTTACTTTGCTTTTGTTTATTTATGAGCGAGCTGTCGCATTTTAATCTAACTCATCAAATAGTCATTTTCAGTAAAATGACTCCCGTTTATATGCTTTTGATAGCTTTTTCATTATTAATGGCTATAAAGGCGATTCTATCGGTAAAAGAAATCAAAATAACAGCTGGCGGCATAGAAATAAGTAACCTGCTTTGGCACGAAAAGCTAAATTGGTCGGAACTCAAAGCCTTACAGGCTCCCAAAAATCTAAGATTTGCCTGGTTCAGGACAAAGCGATCCTTCTATATATTTACTAAAAAAGAGTTCGAAAACTATGCTGAATTAGAAAGTCTAATCGGACAATACTTGCCTATAGAATCCTAGAAAACTCAAATCTGAAAGATTAAACGTGTTATTTGTTGTTTTAATCTTTGATAAATCACCTTTACAAAGTACATGCTAGATGCAAAGATAAAATTTATGGACCGTTTAAAGCTAAGCAATGTTATACTTCGGGCAGTTAAGTTAACTTGGTAATTTATTGATGTTTGATTCATTCGAAAAGGATAATAAAGCCGATCAACCAAAAGTTCGCCCAGAATTAGCACTTTTAAAAGTGTTTTACGATGCTGGGAAGGATAATCTGTTGGATTTATTTGAAAACCGTGCAGCTGCAGCAAGAGCCGCTGGGCAGGCAAACATTATTACGCTATGCAAAGTATCAGATTTAGCAACCGCGGAAGCTTACAAAACCTAAAGGCATACAAAACGGTATAGATGCCCCTATACTACGTATTGTCCCTTTTGATGACAAAAGAGTCTATTTTGTCTCTTAATTTACTAAAATGGTTTGACATAGAGGGCATATTTAAGATTTGACGCTTGGATGACTTCAGGTAAGACAGCACATTACAGGAAAGGAGACGTGGTTCTCGTATCTTTTCCGTATACAACTGACGAAGGTCAAACACAGACCAAGCGACGCCCAGCGGTTATCATTTCCAATGACTACAATAATGGCAGGCTTGATGATGTGCTGCTAGTGCCTTTGACTAGCAATACAAGCCGTAGTACTAAAGAACCTACACAGGTCGTAATTACAATGACTAGTCCTGAAGGGCAACAAGGCGGACTGCGTCTGGATAGTGTAATCGATTGCACTGTAATTGCCACTATTCCCAAAACACTCTTGGTCAATAAGATTGGCTCTTTTCCTCAAGAAGTGATGGAGCGAATAGATCAATGCCTAATGATTGCCCTAGCCATAGGTAGACCTATAAATACTGACGAACAACTAGTGCCAATAGTAAAATCAGAGAGTTCAACGGATGAATACATCGAAATACCAGCTTCTGATATACCCGAGGGACACAAACCTAAATAGACTGATAGAGCTTTTAATGAAGTAGCACGGTGGCTAAAGCGTAATCTCGCTCATGACTGAGACTAATTTCAACGTGACTAAATCCGAGCTGAGACAATAGCTTTTTCGCTCTACCCAATAAAATGACTTGCGGTTCCCCTCGTTCAGTGTTGGTAATCTCGACTTCTTTCCAATAAATTCCATTCCAGCCGGTACCCAGGGCCTTAGCAACGGCTTCTTTAGCCGCAAACCTTCCTGCAACTGCCTCTGATAAGCTAGACAGTCTGCGAGCCTGATTCTTAACTGCTTTGCCTTCCACGTATTCTTTTTCGTCATTGGTCAATATTCTATCCAGAAAGCGCTCTCCGTACTTTTTGTAAGCCTCTTTGATACGCTTTACAGAGCATATATCTGTACCCAATTTTATTGCGCTGTCTTTTGCCATAAATGGTTATTCTTCCTCGCGCGTACCATACAAATAAATGAGTTCTGGAAGAGGTAATTCTTCATACAGTTGAGCGATAGTTTTAACTAGTTTAGGGTGTGTAAATTCAGGTGCAATTTCTAGAAGTGGGACCAACGTATAAGCACGCTTTTGTATCTTTGGATGAGGGATTTGCAAATCATCATTTTCAAGGATTTTATCGCCATAAAATAGGACGTCGATATCAATAATCTTGCCTGACTCTTTTTTTTTATTAGGGCTACCTGGCATTTTTTCGGCCAAATGTAAGCTAAGTAAACGCTCTTCAATTGAATGACAAAGAGCAAGCAAATCGAGAGCGCCTAAATCAGTCTCTATAGCAACTACGGCGTTGACAAACCATTCACTACTATCAGAGCCTACGGGCTGAGTTTCATACAAACTTGAGCATTCTATGATTCTAATATGCTCATTGTCTTTGAAAAGTTGTACCGCTTGTTGTATAAAGCCAACTCTATCACCCTGATTAGAACCAAGGCTTACATAAACTCGTGTGCGCTTTTTATTACCTCGAACCATGAATCTCTCACTCTACAAGCCGCAATACAGCAATTACAGGCACTTCGACAATATATATTACATCATTGATCAATAAATCTGTCGCGTACTTCTTTACCCGGATTTAAACAAGACTCGTAACGCCCAAAAACTTCGTATCTGATATTAGCTACTAAATCGTAAGCAATATTCAAGAAAAACTCAGGTATAAAGTGCAAGATAGATAAGCCTGCCGTGTACCACGGCATATTGCAACGTTGAAGAATAAACAATACTGCTTGTGATTTTTTTAGTAATTTACTTGATGGTAAATCATAGTCAGTTATAACGAAAATAGTTTTTAATTCTGTGCTATTCGCTCCGTATTTTGCCAATAATCGTGCAGCCAAATCACTTTGCAAAGAGCAGAACAAGAACTTTAAATCACCACCATGAGCAAGAACAAATTGCACTAATTTATTGCACAAGCCACAAACACCATCATAAAAAATAATATCTTCTCCTGGCTTGATTTTATCTTGTTCAGTCATAATATTATTCCACCAGCCACTGACTGTGACATGATTGCGTCAAGGATTCGACTGGTGTCTTTTAAAGAAGAGAAAAGATAATCTGGTTCCAGAGAACAAAGCTCTTGTCGGGTAGTAGTGCCAGTATTCACAGCTAAGCTAATAGCACCATAATGCTTAGCGCATAAAACATCATTCTCAGCATCCCCAATAATTATAATTTGAGTGGGGGTTAAACTGAGACTATAATGCTCTTCTGCACGTTTGTGCGCAATAGCCGGCAAGTCTAAACGATTAGCCGAGTCACAGCCATAAGCACCTATCGGAAAGAAGCGATTTAAATTAAAGCGCTCAAGCTTTATTCGTGCACCCTTCTCAACATTGCCAGTGAGAAGTCCAAGAGCTATTCGTTCATCATGGTCCAATAACTGCAATATTTCTACGACACCATCATGCATAAAGTATTTCGGTGTTTTTGCAACTTCATCTATTTCTTCAGGCAAGAATTTCAAGTAAAATTCTAGAGTTTGGTTGATTATTTTCTGCCAATAACTTTCCTCCTTACCACTTTGCTCAATGTTGCTAGCAAAAATAAATTCCCTCACTATCTGAGGGTCAGTTTTGCCAGACATTCTGATATTTGAAATTTCGGGGCGTGTAAGATCTATTGGCAAAGTTTCCTGCAAAGCTCTATACATCGCCTTTCTGGTTGCTCCACCATGAGTAATCAGGGTTTGATCTATGTCAAATAATACAAGTCTTGAAGTATTATTCTGCTTTTGTTTGTCTCTGTGCATTTCCAACTCGTGTTTCTTCGTCTTTGCGTCCGCCTGCTATGGCTAAACGTCTGGTTACACGAAATTCTGGCACAATTTGATCTGGCGGTAAAGAACCTTCAGAAATACTTTCGGAAATCCAGATTTGGTTACGTCCCGAATTTTTAGCTTCATAAAGAGCTTGGTCAGCCTTGTTAATTAATTCATCACCATCTTTGCCTTGGCGCGGATAAGAAGCAGCACCCACTGAAATAGTAATAGGTGGCATACCCGGCACTCTGGCATTAGCTATGTGTGTACAAAGTCTGTCACCAATTAGAGCAGCTTCTAAAAGAGATGTTTCAGGCAAGATGACAGAAAATTCTTCACCACCGTAACGAGCCGCCGTATCGCCACTTCTTAGTAAAGTTTTCAAAGCACTAGCAACGTATCTAATAGCAGCATCTCCTACGGGATGTCCGTGAGCATCATTAATCTGTTTAAGGTGGTCCAAATCAAGCATAAGCAACGAACAAGGTAAGCCTTTACGATCGGCTAATCTAAGCTCTTCGGCCAAGCGATTTTTAAAATAAACGTGATTATAGAGACCAGTTAAACCATCAGTGATAGCCTGATATTTCACTTGAGCAAATAAATGTGCTTGAGTAACTGCAAGAGCTAATTGATCGGCGATAGCGGAAACTAGCTGCACTTCCCCACTACGCCAGGTGCGCGAGTGATCACATTGATGTACGACTAATAAACCTATGATCCTATTGCCGCTTAAAAGCGGTGCAGCAATTAAAGATTTCGAATTACTACTAACAAGGAAATATTTAAACGCCCTTGCACGAGCATCAGATTCGGTATCACTTATTACGGAGACTAACCACGGATCATATGTTTGGTCCTTAGGAATGTTATCAAGGTTTACTTCCGAACCACGCATGCTAAGTTTTTGTAGATCAATACCTAAAAGAAAATTGCCTTGACTAAAAACAGCTTCCGTTTCGGAAGGGTTGAAGTCAATTTGCTGAGCATATAAATTAATATCCTTTGTGTCGGTCAAATTTAGACTATGCGACTCGTGAGTAACTACTAAAGGTCCGTTTGCCTTGGGTTGTAAGATTTGACAGCGATCAGCCCCGATAGCAGAACAAAGCTCTCTAGTTACTGAATTTAATATGGTCTCCAAATCAAGAGAACCACGCACACAACGCACAATTTGATTAATGAGCATTTCTTGTTCAGCCATTGTGCGCGTATAGTGATAAAGATGGGCATGTTGCATAGCCACAGTTAATTGCCTAGTTACAACTTCAACAAGCTCTAGTTCTTTATCTGTCCAAACACGTAAATGATCACACTGCTGTATAAGAATAAGCCCGATGGTGCCTTCAGCAGATGTAATTGGACAGGCAATTAGTGAACGTATTGAACGCCAGTCATTTGGAGCTACTGCGTCAGCTTTAAACAATGGTGAAGGACCATTCTCGTCAAGTACATCCATAGAAAGGATAGAACCTTGTTCAATAATCATACTCATAATACTATCGTCTTCAAGGCGCAATAAACGATCATTCAAAGGCGTGCCATTTTTGCTCTCATCACACCAAACATAATCAAAAATCAATTCTAAATTTTTTGGTTTCGATTGGTCTGCTGATTTAGGGATTTCCACCAGGGCTAAGCATACTCTACTAGCTGCTAATGCTTTACCTAATTCTGTTACTGTTGCAATCAGCACTTGATCAAGATCAAGAGATTGGCGAATTGCCAATGAAATTTTTTCTTCCATAAGCCTATGATCGTGTTCAAGCTGCATTTTAGAAGCGATTTGATTAAAAGCCTTTGCTAATTTGCCTAGCTCATCATTACTCTTGATTTCCAATCTTTTTGTGAAGTCACCACGCCCAAGGGCTAGCACCTCTTTAACGAGCAGCTTAATTTGTCGACTGAACTGTTTACTAGCTATAAAAGCTAAATAAGATGAAGCTAGCAGGGCTATAATAGCTAGCAAAATAGTTTTGGTAAATTTACCAACAATTTCCTTTTCAATTGAAGGAGCGGGGGTAGCGCTGATATAAATGTTGAGGGGAGACACAAAAACTTGATCGTCCACTTGAAATAGCTTTTTAGTGTTTGCTTCACTCTTAGCCGATGATATATTTTCGTCCGTGGTTACAAAAATTTCTTTTTTGCCATCAGCTATCGATATACTAGAAAATAATGGCGCATGATCAACGACACTATCCAATTCTTGAGCATCTTGCGCTACAATTCGAGTCAAAGTTTTAGGTTCTATCGCAACTATTAAAGCTGATGTAGACAAATCTATATTTGATTCTTTACCCGTAAATTGTTTATGATACAAAGCTTTCCGACTGGGTTTTTTAGCGGGAGTTTCAGTTTGAAACTTTGCTTGTCTGGGGTGCAAACTGACAAGAAGCAATTTTCTTTGCCCGCTTAAAGGAGAAATGCTATATATCGCGGCTTTAGACCGCTTTTGACTTGTAGATATAAGCTCTTTTGCACTGTATGGTAGCTTTATCATTTTTTCTTGGGCAGGGCGATAAACAATGGCTCGACCATCGGGAAATATACGGTAAACTTCAGCCCAATCAGGATGTTGTTTTACGCTATTCAGCACTGCACTATTGGATAAGGGCCCTTTAGAAATTTGAGCAATTGATTGGTTAGCGATAGCTCGCATGTCCCAAATTTGCTGTTGTCCCCAAATATCTAAACTCTTTGCCAAAGCAAGAAGTTTAGCGCTGTGCGTTTGCTGGACTTGCGCTTGTACAAAATGGAATTGATCAAATAAAGATAAAGCAAAGACTGTAGCAATAGGCAAAGCCGCACCAAGACAAAGCAATAAAAGCCTGCCTTGTAATTTCAGGCGAAAAGCCCTGGGCGATATAGCCAAGCTGAGCCTCCCAGTCCACCCATAACTAAACAATGGTTCTTGGAAACCATGCACAGGCAAATTATATTATTTACTGGACAATAAAAAAGCTGCATTTACGCCTTTTTAGAAATATTTGCTAAAAATTAAGAACAAAGAATAGCAAGCAAGCCATCAAAGTGGCGAAGGGCCTTGATTAGCAGATTTCGGCAAATCTAAGCCTTGTTTGTTACATGTGTCTACATCGCAAATTAAAGAAACGGCCTTTTGCCAATCAATGGGAATCTGCTGCTCGATGCCTTGATCCAAACCGACAAAAAGAGACGTTTGGAACTCGTCGACTGCCTTTTCTTCTTTGCCCTGCTTCAGATATATATCTATTTTGATCATTCTAGCTATACCGCAATTATAATCAAATTCTAAGGCTCTATCGATTAAATTGAGCGTGGTGGCAAAATCACGATTGGCATGAGCTGAACAAGCAGCAGCGGCCAAAAACATGCTTTTCAATTCGTTGTTTAAGGGAAAACTTGAATCTGCTAGAGCCAAAAAGAGCCTTAGCGATTGCTTATAATTGCGCTTTTTATAGCTCAGATACGCTTCTACAAATTGCACCAGAAGAGCTTGTGGATGATTGGATTTAATTTCTCTTAGCTTTTTACTCGCTTGTTTAGAAAGACCTGCGGCTTCATAAAGAATGACCAAGTTGCAGGAAGCAACTAAATCATTCTCAGTATGATTCGCATTATTTTCGGCCAATGCCTTTTTTAATTTGTCCATGGCAATCGGTCTTATCAGTTCAGCAAAAATATTTTGTATAGTTTGGCTACTTACTATAGCTATAAACACGAGAGCCAAAACTAAGTGCACAAGAGTGAGAACAGTCAATTCCTGTCCTGTGCCTTGCATTATCGCTATTTGCCAATGTGCGCTGCCAAAACCAATTACAGATAGGATTGGATCAACAATTAGATTGATGGAAAGAACAAAGGTACAGGTATAAGTTATAAGCATAGCTAGAAATGGATGAGGGCGAAACAGAAGAGCTAGTAATAGAATTACTACAAGCAATGTTTGGGCTGATTCACCAGCAAATAATGTTGGCATCAAGTAAGCTCTTGAAGCCAATTCATCAGGTATAACTTGATACCATAAAAGTCCGTAACTTATATTTTTTACATAACCGCCAAACCACTGACAGGCAATTACTGAGACCCACAGTGCAATAAGATTGAGTAAAGGATAAATCAAAAAAATGACTATGCGCCAAACGAAAGCTAAATCATAGTCATTTAAGTCTTCTTTGCTGAAACGGTGGCGGTCAAAATATAACCTGCGTAACGTATCTAGACTAATAAAAGCAGTAACAGCCGTCACAACAGCAAAACAAAGTTTATCCATAAAAAATACTGACTATGCTCAATCTATTCGTCCCCATTACCGAAATCCTAGCAGTTTATGGATAAAGTTTGGCATTCTTAAATACATAATTTAGTGAAAAGGAAACATCTATTTGCCAAATATCCTAAGCAGAACAATTGAAATAAAGTACAAAGCAATCAAGGCAGCCATGACCAATAGCATAGATATTGCCGTGGGGTCAGGAGTAATAATAGCAGCAACAACAGCGGCAGCAAAAACGGCATAACGCC
>Ga0207039_1061_pt1 | contig 30567 bp, 30 predicted proteins | sample Alteio_BWMinCont_74_FD_153264 | JGI IMG/M metagenome (GOLD analysis project Ga0207039, IMG submission 153264) | Enriched cells from forest soil in Barre Woods Harvard Forest LTER site, Petersham, Massachusetts, United States -... | ecosystem: Environmental > Terrestrial > Soil > Temperate forest >... | reverse complement strand
ATAGTTCTCACCAAAGTGTATGATTATCAAGCAGCAACCGGCCAAGCTCTAGAAACACTTGGCTGGCAAAGGCACGGGGAGTTTATGTTAATGGTTAAAGAGCATTGGTTAAGGGCGAAGAAAAAATCTATTAAGCTTGATGCCCCAGTCAGTCTGCCTGGTATGGGCAAGCCAGCCATAAATCTTCCTTATCAGTTGCCGTACGACTAAAGCACCGAATAATGCAAATAAATTATTAAGATTGCAATATCCATTTGCATAAGCCTGCTTTGCGTTGACAGTCATCCTGGCAGCTAGTTATGATAGCTATTCTCTTTATTTGTGCTTATGCTTCTATCAGTTAATATAGCTAAAGCACTAGTTTCGCCATTGAATTTCATTTGGGAGTTTAAATTGCCTACAATTAATCAGCTTATTCGTCGAGAAAGAGCTAAAACCACTTATAAAACAAAGTCACCGGCTTTAAAGTCTTGCCCACAACGTCGTGGGGTTTGTACTCAAGTAAAGACACAAACACCCAAAAAGCCTAATTCTGCTTTGCGTAAAATCGCACGGGTACGTCTTACCAATGGCGCGGAAATCACTGCTTATATCCCTGGTGTGGGCCATAATTTGCAGGAACACTCTGTAGTTTTGGTCAGAGGTGGTCGGGTAAAAGATCTTCCTGGTGTCCGTTACCACATCATTCGGGGCAGTCTTGATACTGCTGGTGTAAAAGACAGAATGCAGTCACGCTCTAAATACGGCGCTAAGAGACCTAAAGAAGGCGGAGCAAAAGGCGCAGCCAAAACACCGGCCAAAAAGTAGATCTCACAATAGGAAAAGAATCAAAGGAATTTGTCATGCCCAGAAGAAATATAATTGAAAAGCGTGTACCTAACCCGGACCCTATCTTTAACAGCCAGTTAGTGCAGCGCTTCGTGAATCGTATGATGCAACGAGGCAAAAAGAGCGTTGCTCAAAAAGCTTTCTATGAAGCACTCGATTTAGTTAAAGAACGCACAAAACAACAAGATCCACTTGATATTTTCAACAGAGCAGTAAGAAATGTGACACCCTTGCTTGAAGTAAAGGCTAGACGTGTTGGCGGCTCTACTTATCAGGTGCCTATTGAAGTAAAGCAATCACGTGGTGTGGCTTTAGCAGCTCAGTGGTTAATAGCAAACAGCCGCAAGCGTCCAGGACGTACATTTGCCGAAAGACTTTCTGGTGAGTTATTGGATGCTTCAAATGGTGCCGGAGCTTCTGTGCGCAAAAAGGATGAAACTCATAAAATGGCTGAGGCTAACAAAGCTTTTGCTCATTATCGTTATTAATCTTTATTTTGCACAACTCAGCATTAATTATGTAATTATCAATTAAGTGGGAAATAGACCTATGGCAATGTTGACTCGTCCTGACGAAAATAAGAAAAGTGAACAAAGGAACGAAAAGAAAGTGAGCAATCGGAGTGTACCTTTAGAAGATATCAGAAATATGGGTATTGCTGCCCACATTGATGCTGGAAAAACTACAGTTACCGAGCGTATTCTTTTTTATTCAGGCTTAATTCACCGCATGGGTGAAGTGCACGAAGGCACATCTGTTACGGACTGGATGGCCCAAGAGAAAGAACGCGGTATCACTATTACAGCGGCTGCCATTACCAGCCAATGGAAAGGTAAACGCATTAACTTAATTGATACACCTGGACACGTTGACTTCACAGTTGAAGTAGAACGTTCGATGCGTGTACTGGACGGCGTAGTGATTGTTCTTTGTGCTGTAGCTGGCGTGCAACCACAAACAAATACTGTATGGAAACAAGCTAATCGCTATAAAGTACCCCGCTTAATTCTGGTCAACAAAATGGACCGACAAGGGGCTGACTTTTATCGCGTATTAAAGCAAGTCAAAGACTTATTGACCGGTATACACACCGTCAAAGCTAATGCTCATGCGATTCAATTACCTATTGGTGCTGAATCAGGATTTTTAGGCTTAGTCGATTTGATCGAACGTAAAGCTTACTTGTACGAAGAAAATGATCCATTAGGAAAAAGCATTAAAGAAGTAGAAATACCAGCTGACATGAAAGAATCAGCTGAAAAATACCGCAAAGAATTAGAAGAAGCTATTGTCGAAACTGATGATACTTTGATGCATAAGTATTTGGAAGGTCAAGAAATTACTGTTCCTGAATTGAAACATGCATTGCGCAGAGCAGTCTGTGAAAACAAAATTATTCCTGTGCTTTGTGCCTCTGCCTTTAAGAATAAAGGCATACAACCTTTATTAGATGCAATTATTGAATATTTGCCATCACCAGTGGAAATCGAATCTGTTACAGGATTAGATCCAGATGGACAAGAGGAACAAAGACGTTGTGATGAAAACGAGCCGTTTTCTGCTCTTGCTTTTAAAGTTATGACAGATCCTTTTGTAGGTAGGCTAACTTTCTTGCGTATATACAGCGGTAAATTAACTGCTGGCTCTTATGTTATGAATAGCACTAAAGACAACCGCGAACGTATAAGTCGTTTAGTGCAATTGCAAGCTGATCAAAGAACAGATGTTTCAGAAGCTTATGCTGGTGACATTGTAGCGGCTGTTGGTTTAAAAGACACCACCACTGGTGACACATTATGTGCTGAAAATGCTCCAATCATACTCGAATCAATGAATTTCCCCGACCCAGTTATTTCAGTTGCTATCGAGCCTAAGACTAAAGTTGACTCTGACAAGCTAGGTGTTTCACTAGGTAGACTAGCTGAAGAAGATCCAACCTTCAAAGTACATATCGATCCAGAAACCAGTCAAACAATTATTGCCGGTATGGGTGAATTGCACTTAGAAATTATTGTTGACCGTTTGCTGCGTGAATTTAAAGTGGAAGCCAATGTAGGTCAACCACAAGTTGCTTATCGTGAAACCATGCGCAATAAAGTTAAACAAGAAGGTAAATTCATTCGTCAATCAGGTGGTCGTGGTCAATATGGTCACGTGGTAATCGAATTAGAACCGCAAGAGCCCGGAAAAGGTTTTGAATTCGTCAATAAGATTGTTGGTGGTGTCATTCCGAAAGAATACATACCGGCGGTTGAAGATGGTATCACAGAAGCTTTACAAGGTGGTGTATTAGCCGGTTACCCGGTCATTGATATTAAGGCAACACTTGTTTTTGGTTCTTATCACGATGTAGACTCGTCTGAAATGGCATTTAAAATTGCCGGTTCTATGGCCTTTAAAGAAGGTTTCATGAAAGGTAAGCCGGTATTGCTGGAGCCGATCATGAAAGTGGAAGTAGAAGTGCCGGAAGAATTTATGGGCGATGTCATCGGTGACTTGTCCGGCCGCCGGGGCCGCATTGAGGGCATGGAAACAATTGATCGTATCTCTAGAGTAAAGTCCCTCGTGCCACTATCTAAAATGTTTGGTTACGCTACGGATATTCGCAATAAGACTAAGGGTCAAGGTACTTTCGTAATGGAATTCCAACATTACGAAGAAGTGCCACCCAATATAGCCGAAACCATTATCAAGAAATAGTCAGTCGAGGACTAGATGACATGTTGTAATCACTCTCTGGTAGCGCCAAAAAAGTACAAGAAGCGCTTACAGTTGCTGGCGTCGAACTTAAGGTTATAAAAATGGCGGAATTAACTAGAACCGCTAGCGGTGCAAGCAGGCAATAAAATACATAGCATTGAAACTCAATAGCATGCCTAATAATAGTGCGCCTACTATTATGTCCCAAACTAAAATCGCCTGACGCTCTGACAGGGTGATCAGTATTCCCATTCTACTCATGATAAAGAAAACTATAACTGCCAGAAAAACAAGATCGGCTAGAGCAACAACCGGTGGTCTGACTAATGCAGACGGGAGCGTAATAAGCATGACCGCAAACAATAGACAAACAAGAACAAGTAAATCGCTGACCTTATCTCCTTTTCTATATTCCTTTCGAGGTAGAGAACCAATATATTGTAAGAACGCACATGTACCTTTCAACATAGAGCGTCTTTGTATTAAGAGTCCTGCCTGACTGTTAGAGGCTGCGGACTTTTTTTCTTCGATATTTTCTGCACCAAATTTGGTGCGATCTAAAGCTTTGTCACTATTATAAGCCATGGTAAGCCAGCTAACACTTTAAGGGTAAAACACACTTGCTTAAAGAAATCATATCATTTCTTCGCTTGACAAGTAGAATATATTATCTTCGGAAGCACTTTCTAATAAAAACTGGGCGGTACTGGACTCGAACCAGTGACCCCCACTATGTCAAAGTGGTGCGCTACCACTGCGCCAACCGCCCGAATTGTTTATTCTACAACGTTTTAATATCTAAGTAACTTAGGTTGTTCACCTTTTTTGATATCACAAATTAAAATAACATTTTATATTAACGCGCTTGAGGCTATTGCCGCGATTAGCCAATTATTGCAATAAATAAAAAGCATAAATCACAGTAGCTGTAAGAATGTTCGGACAAAGTGCGGGAGAATTATGATCCTGCCCATATTTCGAAAACCTGGTTCGACATGGGGAAAGAAAATCCAGCATGAAAAACTGACTTAAAATCAAGTAGCGGGCAGGCGGATGGGGAGAGCTTGAGTGGCAACTAGCCCGAATAGTTGCGCACGGCTTCACCCCGCAGATCGAAGCTTCCTTGAGTGACCACTTTCTCGCCTGGTTTTAGTCCCTCAAGCACTTCTATATAGTCCTCTGATTGGCTGCCTAGTTTGACCTTGCGCTCCTCGAAGACATTATTCCCTTCCGGCACATAAACGACCTTGCATGTTCTTGTATCTTGGACAGCCGCTATTGGAATGGTCAGGACTTTCTTCAGACCAACAATTATTTTCATGCGGGCGAACATTTTAGGTTTGAGCAAACCTTGTGGGTTAGAAACCTCCGCGCGCACTGCCAACGTTCTGCTGTCGCTGTCGACCTGGTTTGCAACATAGTCCAACTTACCATTGAAGACTTTGTCGGGAAAGCTGTCAGCCTTCAATTCGATCGGCTGACCAAGATTGACTTCGGCTATATCTTTTTCAAAAACATCCGCTTTCAACCACACTGTCTGAAAATTGCCAATCGTGAAAAGCGGCTTGGATGGATCTATCAACTCGCCGACGTTGACCAGTCGGTCTACGATGATTCCGCTTTCTGGTGACAAAACAGGTACTAAGGGATCAATCACTTGCGTTTTCATGACTTCCGTTATCTCTTCTTCTGAGACGCCGAAAAGGCGCAGTTTGGTCTTGGCTGGACCAGTTACTATCTTCATCTTCTCCTCGGACAATGCAATGGTCGCCTGACGCTTCTTTCGCTGAGAATCGACCATAATCTGATCTTTGACGTAAGCTGTTTCGGCTGACTGAAAATCTGCCATAGAAGCTATCTTCTCTGTATAGAGCGACTTCATTCGCTGATAAATCTTATCGTCAAGCTTGAGTTGGGCCTCGGCTGTTTCGCTGTCAAAATTGATCTGAATGAGAGCCTGCTTGAGGTCAGACCGCACCTGTTGCTCGCCCTGCAACAGATCTGACTCAGCCTGTTGAATATCTGTGCTTCGGACAATCAGGAGTGGTTTGCCTTCCTGTATATGATCGCCTATGGAAACCAGTATCTGAGTGACCCGTCCGGTTACAGGAGTGGTGACGTGTGTTTGGGTATTGGCATTTGCTAACACTTCGCCGGTGACATTTACGTCCGTATCGAGCTCGCGTTCTTTGACTTCTGCAATTGATATGCTGGCTTCTTCTTCGGCAGCGCTAGACAGTTTAACCAGGCGCCGATCCATCTGCTTTTGCGGTTCAGTTTGAGAAACTGGTGGTTTGCCATCATCATTGATGGCAGTGGGTAATGATGCGCAGCCGTGCAAAAGGTTAATACTGACAGCACTAACCAACACCAGCAGGTACAGGGCTCGGTTGCGCAAAGATGAACTGAGAACCATAAAAACCTCTAGCCTAGTGACAAAACTCATGGGCGACCGGTTACCTTTGATTACCGTTCGTCTGACAAAGCCGGCATCTTTACCAGGGAGCAGGCTTGATCTGACCAACAGGCCACGGACAATTTTATCAGCCAGCCTGTCAATGTAACTATCCTAATGTTATATCGTAACTCGGCCTCTTATAATTACGCAAATCAACCACATGCTAATCACTGTTAGGATATAATTACCTGAAGGTCAGGACATCCGGGGAAGGATAGTCGGCAGCCTGAAGCTTTCGTGAGCATGATGTCAGGCGCGCGCTGGTGCCCATATCAGCAGATGAGGAATAATAGTGCTGGTTCAAATGCTGCAAAAACGCAATGTGGTTGTGTTTTTGGCATTGTGCGTGCTCTTTTTTGGCTACAAGTGTCATGAAAAACTCGCCTTGGAAGCCTATCCGGACGTAGCGAATATGCAGGTTCGCGTCATTACTCAGGTGCCCGGCAAAGCAGCAGAAGAAGTCGAGCGTCTAGTCACGATTCCGTTGGAGAAGGAACTCAACGGTATTCCGCATGCCGATCCGCCGCGCTCCATCTCGATCTTCGGCTTGTCGGTAATCACCATCGTATTTGACGACATTCCGTCAAATGTAGCCAGACATTGGGTATTGGAGAAGATCGGCACAGCCGATATCCCTCCCAGCCTGGGTGTTACCCCACAACTTGATGTTGATGCCAGCCCGGTCGGCGAGATTTATCGCTACACGGTGGAAGGAGAATCGACCTCCTCACGCCTGAGAAAGGAATGGGAAGACTGGTATCTCGAACGCAAGTTCAAAGCGGTTCGTGGCATCGTCGACACAACTGGCTTCGGTGGACCGACCAAGGTGTACTGGGTCGAGCTCGACCCCAGCAAAATGAAGGCTTTAAATATAAGTAACTCGCAGGTGGAGAGCGCAATCAACAGCTCGAACGGCTCCACTGGAGGCAGCTTCATCATAAGGAACGGACAGAATTACATGGTTAGAGGGATCGGGCTTTTGCGCTCGGTTGAGGATATTGAAAACGTTGTTCTAGCCTCCAGCAAGGAAGGTCCCCCCATTCTGGTGAAAAATATTGCCATTGTCTCGATCGGAGACAAGGTAAGACTCGGTCAGGTTGGCAAGAACGATGACGACGATGTGGTGGAAGGCATTGTTCTGATGCGGCGCGGCGAGAACCCTTCGCGAGCCGTTAATAACATCTTAGAGTCCTGGGACGACATTCAGTCCGGGTTGCCGCCGGGAATGAAGATGGTGCCTCTTTACGATCGCACGGCGCTAGTGAGAAAGACATCCGAAACTATTGGGCATAATGTCGCTGAGGGGATTTTTCTTGTTGTAGTCATACTGATGCTCTATCTCTTCCAGGTACGGAGCGCTCTGATTGCGGCAATTTCGATCCCACTCTCCTTATGCACGGCGATGATTCTACTCAATGTCTTTGACATCCCGGCCAACTTGCTTTCACTGGGCGCCATTGATTTTGGCATCATCGTCGACGCCTCGATCATTATGGTCGAGAATATCATCCGACACCTGGCCAGTCTGAAGCATCACCACCAAGGTCCTGTCGACTCCCAGACTGTGCTTCTCACTATCGCTCAGGCGGCAAAGGAAGTAATACGACCGATCTCATTTGCCACCGCTATTATTGTTATCACATTTTTGCCGATATTCACATTTGACAAGGTGGAGGGCAAGCTATTCCACCCGCTGGCAATAATCATGAACTTTCACCTGCTCGGAGGCGTTATCTCCGCCATGACTGTAGTACCAGTGCTCTGTGCAATCGTATACCTAAAGAATCTGCCGTCGGACAAGGAAAGTCCGATTATGCAATTCTTCCTCAATGTCTATAAACCGATCCTTAAGTGGTCCATGAGAAACCAACTGCAGGCTGCTCTGGTCGGACTAGCGGCTGTCGGCTTTTCGCTATTGGGTTCGACGTTGTTGGGAGCCGAGTTTTTGCCCCCGCTAGAGGAGGGCAACATTTGGGTGAGAGCCACTGTATTGCCGACCAGTGTCTCACTGGTCGAATCAGTCAAACTCGCTCATAGTCTGAGGAAGCTGTTGAAGACCTATCCTGAAGTCACCAATGTCGTCAGCCAGGTGGGAACTCCTGATGACGGCACCGATCCCAATAATTACAGCAATATCGAGATCTTCGTAGACTTAATTTCTAAAGACAAATGGCGAGCACAGTTTCACGACAAACAGGATCTGGTGAACGATATGAACCGGCTCTTGATGGATAGGCACCCCGGCTGCCTGTATAACTTCTCTCAATATATTAAAGACAACATGGATGAGGCGATTTCCGGCGTAAAAGGTGAGCTGGGCTTGAAAATTTACGGACGCGATCTCAACATTCTGGACCGGCTTGGTAATGAGGTTAGGAACATTATTCAAAAAGTGCCCGGAATGGTCGACGTGGCCAAAGACGAACTACTCGGCCAGCCACAATTGTTGATTACGATCAACAGAGCTAATGCAGCGCGTTATGGCATCAATACGAGCGATATTCTTGACACGGTGCAAACAGCAATCGGTGGCATGTCGATTACTGAGTTGCAAGAAAACGATCGTAGATTTGGTGTATGGGTAAGGTTTCAGCCGGCATATCGTAGGGAAGTGACAAATCTGGAAGGCATTCTGCTAGCCACCCCGAACGGCAACCGCATTCCACTTTCCACCCTAGCTACAATTCAAGAAGATCATGGTGCCACGGCAATCTTGCGAGATAAAAATTCCAGGCGGGTGGCAGTAAAAGCTAATATCAGAGGCAGAGATCTTCTTTCCGCCGTCAAGGAAGCCCAATCTCTGGTGGGCAGACAGGTTCATTTCCCGGAAGGATACAAGATGACTTGGGAAGGGCAGTTTGCTTCGGCGCAGCGAGCAATGGGGCGTCTTAGCCTAATCATACCGGTGACATTGTTGTTCATTTTTATTCTTCTATACTTTGATTTTGGCTCGGCGCGGGTTGCGCTTTTGGTCATGCTTACCGTGCCTCTCGCCACACCAGGGGCGGTGCTTTTGCTGTTGCTAACTCACACGCACTTTAGCATTTCCGCTGGAGTAGGATTTGTTGCTCTTTCTGGGGTGGCAGTGCAAAACGGAGTCATTCTCGTTTCTCTCGTCGAGCAACTCAAAAATGAGGGCGTTGCGCTGCGCAATGCCATCGCCAGGAGCGCAATCATTCGTATGAAGCCATCATTAATGACAACAACCGTTGCAGTGGCAGGATTACTGCCGGCTGCCTTTTCAACCGCAATTGGTTCCCAGAGCCAGCGTCCGCTTGCGCTTGTGATTGTGGGTGGCCTAATACCCGGTGTGATTTTGGCTCTCATTGTATTACCGGCGCTATACGAGTTCTTCGAGCACGGATTCCGGAAGTCCTCGACATCTGAAGAGATAGAGTCAATGGAAATTTAGCCGCATCAAAGAGAAGCGGTAAAGCGACTCTGCCAATCATACACAAGGAGAAACAATTTACCATCCATGGCTGGCAGAACTTTAAGGTTGCTAAGTGTTCAGAGAATGTGCCCTGCCGATTGCTTAATTGCTTTGCCTAAACCGACTGTTTGACTGCGCCAACCGGCCTCAGTCAATTAATTTTATTTTTTAAGGCAAATGTGGCGTGCTTTGAAGCATTTACACATAAGGAAAATACTAAGGCGGCACCCAGATTTGAACTGGGGAATGGAGGTTTTGCAGACCTCTGCCTTACCACTTGGCTATGCCGCCAGGATTGTTTACTGTTATATTTTAACCTTTTGCGTGAATTATCTCTAGATAAGTTCATCGCTTGTTTAAGACTCATTGAGACTTGGATTTGAGTCTGGCTAAATAAGGGTTACAATAAACTATCAAGATGATATCTATGAGATTGTTTATGGTCGCAACGCGTTATCCATTAATAGCTACAAAATTGTTCAGATTTTTATTTCCGGCAATATTGCTTTGCTCTTGTAGCAGTCCGAAAGAAGTTAGCTTTAAATCTGGGGGAGTAACTCAAACGTTTACACAGGGTAAATCGGCTATTTCTACTGATTTTGAGAATTACATTTACCCTGATGCCACTACATCCGGTTCTGTATCTGCCGAAGGGGAGAACGACGAACAATCTAAGTTTCTAATGCTCTCTTCTAAGAGTCCAATAGAAAGTGTTAGGAAATGGTATCAAGACAAGCTCAAAAGTGAGAACTGGAAAATTGTAAATCAACAAGCGCAGCCCAAATTAATAAGCATTACAGGCTCCAAGAATAATACTGAGCTAAGTGTAATGATTACCGAGGACAATAATAATACAAGTATAAGTCTCTCTTTATCTAAACAAGTTGACAGCAACTATAACGACGATAGTAACCGCGAAAATTTTGTACCCAATAAAGACACTCCTCCAACGGACTAAATTAAGTGCAAGCAATAGCCGAAGTTACTTCTTCTTCTATTACTAATGTTGTTGCCGAGTGTGCTCATCAGCCTCAGCAAAAAGAGAATAGACAAAAACCGCGTTTCGGCAGTTTTGTATGTATAGAATCGCAAACGTCAGACTTAAGATATCTGGGTATTGTCTATAACATTACAACTGCACCTGTTGATAGTGTGCATAGAACTGTTGCATTTGGGATGACAAGAGAAGAATTGCAAAAAGAGCAGCCCCAAATTTTTTCACTCTTGCAAACCAATATTCACGCTCTATTGATTGGATTCATTACAAATGGCAGCGGTTTCGGTTATTTACCACCACAACCACCTGACTTGCATGAATTCGTTTATCCTGCTACTAAAGAAGATTTAGAAAAGGTTGTAGAAAATTTCGATTTTCTTCGATTACTATCTGGAGTTAATATAGTCGCTAGTGATGAATTGATAGCTGCTGCAATAAGAGAAGCATTTTTGATCCATAATAAAAGTGGAGAGTTTTTACTTAAGGCAGGTCAAGCACTAGCCCAATTATTTAAAACAGATTCTGAACGCCTATTAGCAATTTTAAGACGAATTCAACCGGAAGGAATGGGATATAAGTAAGTGGAGGTAAGATCTTGCAGATGAGTAATGTCAATAACAAAGAACGTTTATTTTTGCGTCAATGGGTGGGTGAAAGGGTTGCTATTAGAACATCTGAAGACGGCACTTTTTCAGGGCATCTAACTAATATTGTTTTTGATCAAAGCAATAGACTTACATATATTATGCTTGATGAGAAACACTGCGTAAATTTTGATCATATAATCCATATTACATTGGAAAAATAGAAACTAAAAACGATGGTATGGTAAAAGTGCGAGTAGTTTTCTTTGGCACGCCCGATATAGCTATTCCGACCCTAGAAGCATTGATTACCCATAAAGATATCAATGTGCTTGCCGCAGTCACTCAGCCGGATAGACCATCTGGTCGAGGGCATAAATTGCAAGCCCCTCCTGTAAAATTGCTCTGCCAGAAACGTGGCATTACAGTTTTTCAACCTGAAAAGTTAAGCAAAGCTCCTGATGTAGTTGAATCTTTGCGTAAGCTGCAGCCTGATTTGATAATAATGGTGGCATTCGGTCAAATACTCAAAAAAGATGTTCTGTCCATGCCCGAACATGGTGTAATCAATTTGCATGCTTCATTGTTACCTTCCTATAGGGGAGCAGCGCCTATCAATTGGGCTATCATAAATGGCGATACTGTGACTGGTATCAGTACAATGTTTACCGAGGCTGGTCTAGATACAGGACCAATATTGTTAAAGGAAAATATCTCGCTTGATAGTAATATCAATGCTCAAGAATTAACTGACATTATGGGTGAACGTGGCGCCAAACTAACTATAAAAACAATTGAGCAGCTAATGGTGGGAGCGCTTAAAGCTGAACGGCAAGATGACAGCAAAGCTACTTATGCTCCTGTTCTTACTAAATCAATGGGAAAAATTGATTGGACCAATTCAGCAAACAAAATCCATAATCTAGTACGCGGGCTGATACCTTGGCCGCTAGCTTTCACAACCTTTCGTAGCAATCCATTAAAAATCTGGCGTACGGAACTTGTGAACCAAGATAAATTAGAACTTTTGCAAAAAAATATTTATAGCTCGGGAACAATAGTTGTAATTAACAAAGAACTGTTCGTTTGCTGTGGACAAAACTCTTGGTTAGAAATAAAAGAAGTAAAACCTGTAAATAAAGCAAAACTAGCAGTTAAAGATTGGTCAAATGGTGTTCACCTAGACACAAATGACAAATTCGAGTTTTAGTTCTTTTTGTTATGTTCAGTCAAAACAGCCCTAACAGAACAGTGACATTTCTAATTGATATGCAGAAGAGCATCTATAATATAATAATAGAGTTAGTAGTTAGAAAAATCCTCTTGGTTACTAATTATTTTTATTGGGCATGACAGTGGCAAGTGCTTGTCTGGCAATGTGTTTGTCGTTGGTTGTTGCTTAAATGCTAAGAATTGCTCGCAAATCAACTAAAATTATATAGGGATGTTAGACAGAACGAAAAATTAAATTACCCGAGGAGAAAAGTAGCACTTATGACAACAATATTCGTTTTGACATTAGTGGTCCTAGTAGTTTACGGATTCATATGTATGCGCATTATTCAAGAATACGATAGATTGGTCATTTTTACTTTGGGCAGAGTAACAGGAGTAATTGGACCAGGCTTGCAATTTGTTTGGGTGCCTTTTCAAACTGCTAGACGAGTGGGATTGCGAATTACTACAATGGATATCCCTACGCAAGAAGTTATTACTAAAGACAATGTTTCAGTAAAAACAGCTGCTGTCTGTTTTTTCCAAGTTGCTGATGCACTTAAAGTAGTAATTAAAATTCAAGACCCAATGATCGCCATCAATCAAATTGCTCAAACTACTTTGCGTAGCGTAATTGGACAGCATGAACTCGACGAATTATTGAGTGATCGTGAAACAATCAATAGCAAGTTGCAAGAAATTATAGACAGACAAACGGAAGGTTGGGGTATAAAAATCCTTTCGGTCGAGCTGAAAGATGTGACAATACCAGACACTATGAAAAGAGCTATGGCTCAGCAAGCCGAGGCAGAGCGTGTACGCAGAGCCAAAATAGTAGCTGCAGAAGGCGAGATGCAAGCTTCTGAAAAGCTTGCTCAAGCTGCTGGAATTATGGCTGTCCAGCCTGGAGCCATGCAATTGAGGCAATTACAAACTTTGATGGAGATAGCGGCGGAGAAGAATTCCACCATCATATTCCCTGTTCCAACCGACCTACTGGAAGTGCTCCACCAGGCAGTTAAGCCTAGGAGCTAGTTCAAAATGAGACCACATGAGCCAGCCGAGTAATCAAAACATTCCCGATCCAAATGATAGGCTTGCTGACAAATCATCAGAGCAAGAGGCTGAACAGTCTAGCGATCAAAATCTACATAGTCGTTTCTTGCAAGATATTTCGTCTGAAAAACATATTCCAGGCTTAAAACAAAGGGAAACAAAAGCTTCTAATATTACATTGTTAGAAGCCATGTTTGATGCCACTATAATAAGAGCTATAAGCCTTACAGCAAATGAATTTCGTTTGCTTGGCAATACTCTTATTAATAAATCCGTTCTTCTAGGCTTATCAAAAGAATTTGGCCAATCACCTTTATTAGCTTTGCTCAAAGGCGAAATTAAAGAAAATCTTGACCATCTGGATAAATCAACATGGCAACGAATAGTGGAAACACTTAAAGAAAAACAAATTAAAGACAAAGACTTGCAAGGCATTAAAGGTTTAGAAAACAAAGAGAAAGTCAAGAAAAATAAACAGGATATACAAACAAAAACAGACGAGAAAGACCTTGCAGACGAGGAATTCCTATTGGAAGAAAATCAATCTGAAATAATTTCAAACCAAGATAGGCAAACTGAATTGGATAACAAAAGGTACAATACTGTTGAAACTATACGTAAAGCTACTGAGATAGAGCTAAGCATGCTTAAACCATCAGAACATCACAAAAGTTTAGGACAAAGCCTTGAGCACGCAACATCAGCTGATTTAGGTTCAACCAGTAAATTGTTAAATAAACCATTACTTTCTCTCGAACGCTTAAAGCATTGTATTGGTCAATTTTCGCGCGGTAAGATTTTAGTTCTTGGCGATTTACTGATTGACGAATTGTTAGAAGGACGACCTGAAAGAATTTCGCGAGAAGCCCCTGTTTTAATTTTGGAGCACGTAGATACTGTGCTCATTCCTGGGGGAGCAGGTAATACTGCCCATAATGTGACTGCCTTAGGAGGCAAATGTCACACTATAGGAGTTTGTGGTCAGGATGAGTATGCAAACAAACTCAAAAATCTTTTAGATAGACATAGTATAGAACACAGCTTGGTGATTGATCCTAGTAGACCTACTACTGTCAAGACAAGAATTTTGTCCAAGGCCCATGCTCTTATGCAACAGCTGTTAAGACTTGATCGCATTTCGCATGACCCAATCAATAAGCCCACTGAAATGGCATTGATTAATAACTTAAATCGCCTGGCTAAGCAATATCCAGTTCTTGTTCTTTCTGATTATAGAGGTGGTGTCATTACAGATGAAATAATTCATGTCTGTAAACAACTCAATGCTACTCAGGATTTAATGATTATAGTTGATGCCCAAGACCGATTCGAGCGCTTCCAAAATGTCACTTTACTGACGCCCAATCAACCAGACACTGAACGAGCCGTAGGTTACAAAATGAATAGCGAAGCAGATCTATTGCGAGCCGGAGAAGATATGCTTTTACTTACAGGCGCACAATCTGTTCTTATTACTCGTGGTAAAGAAGGTATGGTTTTGTTCAGTCGGGGCAGTATGCCATTTAGTTTGCCTGCTTTCAATAAAAGTGAAGTATATGATGTTTCAGGAGCAGGCGACACGGTTGTTGCCACAATTGCCTTAGCCTTAACTACTGGATCCACTTTGCCAGAAGCAATGGCATTAGGCAGCATAGCAGCCAGCATAGTAGTAAAAAAGCCGGGTACAGCTGTTACCAATCAAAAAGAAATTCTCAATCTATTGCCGTTAATAAAACTGCCTGTTTAGTATTTGTCAAGTATCAAACTTAGATACAATTGTAGACAGCCAGTTTTCCTATTTTAGAATCATTCTATAGGAGTAGATCGTGACCAAGTCGAATTCTTTTTTTCGCTTTAATATTGTAGATTGCAGCATAATCACAATAACGCTATTTTGTTTATTGGGCTATTTTACTGCACGCAGCGGTCATGCTGGTATAAATAAAATTATTGAGGGTAGTCCGAAAATAGCTATTGAAGTTTATATATCAGGCATGAAGACTAGAGATGTTAACCTTTTCAAAGTTGGTGAAAAATCAGCAATAACTATTAGAAATCAACCCATCGATCCTCCTCTAGTAATAACCGCTGTGAAGTCCAACCCTAAAGAAGCAACCTTTTTAAGTCGAGATGGCAAAAGAGCTATAGCATTGCCTGATCCGGCTAATGAAATTGCCCATGATTTTTATGTCACCGTAAGTGGCGATGCCGAAGAAACTAAAGATGGCTTTGTAATTAGAGGCAATAAAGTAAAAATTGGCAATCTAGTAGAGCTAGAAGGTCGTAAATACAGAATTCAAGGCATGGTAGTAGATATACAATCTACTGGCAGTCCTTAGTCAGCAATATACAATTAATTTCTAATGTTATCGCAGATAATAAATTTGTCTTTTTTACTAAAAATCGATTCTGCCTGGAACAAACTGCTGGCAGAATCAATAATAGTAAATTCAGTAAAAGGACTATTTAGTCAGATAGCTATTAATTTGCAACAGCTTTCTTTGACTCAAAATATTGGGTCATGGTTGAAATCAATTAGTATTTGTCTTACATTAATTCTGTTTATCTGTTTAGCCTTACCACAGTTTGCCAACGACAAACAAGGATTGGCAGCTATTTTACTTGCTGCCTTTATCACTTGGTTTAGCGGAGAATTATTAGCCGGCCAAAGAAAAGAAGAAGCAAAAGGAAAAGCAAATTTTGTTGACGCCTTGGTCCTATTATTTTTTTGCATCAATATTATTGCTACTTTCTCCTCACATTATTTTGCCGCCAGTGTGCATGGATTGCTAAAACTATTTGTATATATACTTGCTTATTTTCTCTTTTGCGCTCAATTAAAAGAGAAACCACAGCACCAATTTACTTTTATGGCGATTCTTCTTGTGAGTGCTGCTCTACTTTCTCTCTATGGCCTTTATCAATTTAAAATTGGTGTGGCCCCTTTGGCTACTTGGGAAGATCCAAATATAGAAGAGCAAGCTACTCGTATCTATGCTACTTTCAATAATCCCAATTTATTCGCTGGTTATCTTTTACCTATCAATATGCTCTGCGCAGCCTTAGTTTTTGCCAATTGGAGCATCAGTAAATGGTTCACTAGTATTTTCACAATATCTCTTACAGCACTACTTACTCTTGCTCTTATTCTCACTGGCAGCCGCGGTGCTTATGTAGGAGCTTTTTTTGGATACGCAGCCCTAATGATTATTGGCTTAACTAAAATATGGCTGCTAAAAACAAAAAGACGTTTTATATTACCTGCTTTACTATTATTAGCTCCCTTAGCGGTTTTTGCTATTTTTCATTACCTGCCTGGTTTTGAACATCGTATTGTTTCAATTTTTGCTGGCAGAGAGCATAGCTCTAATTCCTTTCGCTTAAATGTCTGGTTATCGTCTTTAGCCATGTTTAAAGATAATTGGTTAATTGGTATTGGTGTGGGCAATCAAGCTTTTTGTTTGGCTTATGGACTGTACATGCGCACGGGCTTTGATGCCTTGGGCACTTATTGTGTACCTTTAGAAATTGCTGTAGAGACAGGTCTTTTTGGCTTGACAGCTTTCGCCTTGATCGTCGCTAGTATTTTATATCGTGCCCATGTGGCTTTTTGGTCAGCAAATGATCAAACGGGCCAAGATTTATCCGTATATAAAAAATGGCTGACTGCAGGAGCTGCGGTGGCTTTAATAGCGCTATTAGGACATGGCTTGGTAGATACTGTATTTTTCCGCCCCCAAATACAATTTATTTTTTATTTGCTTATTAGTATCGTAATAGCTAACACGACATATCTAAGCTCCAGCCAGAAATAATAGAATTGTCTTTGTTGAGAATGATCTAAGACATTATTGACTAAGTTTTACAAATGGTCAATAATAAGCAGATTCCTAAAATATGGTTCTACTATGGCACGACCAAAAACTTTAACCAATCGAGCTGAGCTAATCATTGAAGCAGCTGAAGAACTTTTTGGTCGATATGGCTATGAACGGACAAGCATAGAAGAGATTGCTAAACACCTAAGCATTGGTAAAGGCTCTGTCTATTTAGACTTTCGCACCAAACAAGAAATCTTATTCGAAATACTGCGTCGTCACGCTACAGCCATTCAAGATATTTTTAAAGAAAGACTAAATAACATTTCTGGCTCGCCTCTGGATGCGTTGCGCAAAGCAACTGAAGAAAGCGTGATGACCTGTTATGACCGAGTCAGCCGCGATTTCCATACACCTGAAGCATTGCTCCATACATCACTTGAAATGAAGTCGCATTTTAAAGATTTCTATGTACGCAAACGCGAATTGATTATTGGCTTTTTAAATAAAGCTGCTGATGCAGGTGAAATAAAAAAGGAAATTGCTAATGAGGAAACAGCGAAGATCATTATAATGGTCACTACCACTATATTTCCGCCATATCTAAATTGCACTGAATTTAATACTCCTGTCACAAGAGAGTTACTGCAAGCAAGAGCAAGCAAATTGCTTTTGCTTCTTGTAAATGGTTTACGCCATTACAAAGGATAGACAATAAAATATAATGGTTATGCACTAGACCTGATATCAGTTGAAATAGAATTAAAAAAACAAAGATTTATATCTGGACAAACTAGCTTAGAGAAGTTGCTATCTGGCTGGCACCGTGAATGGTGCGGGCGTGATTCAAGCAGTCTGACTTGTTTGAAAGTACTGAAACCTTTCAACCAATTGGATCTTGGCGGTTTTGCACTTTCGCACACCGTTAATATTCAAGCACTCGCTAGTAATTTAATGAATCTGCTATGGTGCTAATTTAAACTTCTCCATCAAGATAATAAGAATATTGGTCAAATTAAAATATTAATCTTCCAACTCGATATATATATATACTAACGGGCATATCTTCGATGAGTGACAAGAATATTTAGTCTAGTTCATTAATTTTATTTAAACTGATTAAATATCCTAGTGGCCAGCAAACTCTGATGTAAGTGAATAATCCTTCCTACTGGCGTTGGGAACTGTTTCCCTACGTCAAATTCCAGCATTAAGTAACACTTGACAATATCATAACCTTAAGGAATACTAATTAAGGTTATTTAATAAAAGCAGCATTTGAATGTCTTTTCTATATATACGCTCAAATGCCTGAATGGAGAAAATATGATGAGTACTCACAGGAAAAAAGGAGCAACCTTAGGACTAGTCCCTGCTCTCATATTGGTGATCCTTGCTGTTAGTACAATACTATTTGTATGTGCCGAGCTTTTTGGTGGCAATAAACAGTTAATGACCGCCACCGATGCTGGTGCGTTAGCTACGGCAAGAAATTTATTGGCAGTTGGGCTGCAACCTAATGAAATCAGTCAACTACCTAATGAGTTTCAAGCTTTAGGAGTAGACAACACTGGAGCACCGGCAGGCGTTGACTCGAATAGCGGATTGGCGGCCTCGACAGCGATATTTAATGTTTATGCATTCAACCGAGCTGCTGGACTAACATTAATGGTGGCATTAAATGCGGCTGAAGATGGAAGCACATCTGCTATTAGTAATGCCAATGCTTTAATCACGGCCTTAAATACATTTGGTACCCAACTAAATAATGATCTAGCAAATGATCCATCATTTGCCAATGCCTTCATCAATTTGAGTACCAGCAATCAATCTACAATGCTGACTACTGCAAATGTTCAGTTGGGGAATAATGACCAAGTAAAATTTACGAGTATCCCTGGCGAAGGCAAAGCAAATATTTATTTCAATACAGCATTTTATAATAACGATCCCACACTGACCAATTGGGTTAATCAATTGACAGTGTCCTCAGGTACGCTTTCTCAGCCCAATAATCGCTACAATGCAAATGATCCTAATGCGCAAGCCGGGCAACCTTTCATAAGAGCATATCAGGCGCTAGATATGAATCAGATTACAGGTGCTACAACATTTACGCCTGTTATTTACACTACTGCCATAAATCCTCAACAACTTCCTCATATGGTCGATCTGAATAGATTTAACAACTCTGGAGTTCCAACCGGTTGCTATGCCCCCAATAATTCAATTCAAACACAAGGAGTAGCAACAGAAAAGCACACCAACCTGTTGTGCACAGCATTGGGATGTGCAATGTTAGGAGCAGCTGACAATCAGTATCCTATTAGTATGCCATATGGTTGGATAAGAATAAAAAATAATCCTGATGCCATCACCGCTAATAATAACCAAGTACCATCCTTGGTACCAGTTCCTTATTGGGTAGATGGTCAAAATAGTATTTATAATAGAGAACTATTTCTGGGCGCCGGTGGTTACGGCGGCATTAATGAGGCTAACAATGGAGTTTTCTGCACTGAAGCTTATGATAACCCGGTCAATCCATTAGATCTTGGTCCTGCTGGATACAGCGGCTACTTTGAACTGTCCCTTTGGGTTGCCTATAACAATAGTACCGGTACAGATCCTCAAGGACACGATGCAACACTCAACCCTAGTATCCCACAGCCTCCTAATGGAACTTATTTGCTAGGTGCTTATTCGCCTACGCCTAATATGCGCTATGGTAGCAGTTATTGCCAAGAAGCGACATTGCAAAATATGTATGGGGTTACTTCAATTGTTGCTTATTGCGATTCCGACATGTATATTGCCAACTCAACACCTGCTCAATGCCAGAATCCCAACCTAACCATGTGGGTAAACAACTTTGATGGACCTGACGGTGTTTCAGTCGGACCATATGATAGCGGCGGTCAGCCAAGCGGCGGACTGACCAACCTAGAATATCTCAAAGGAGAAGTGCTTGGTGCTTATTACAACGTGGTGCTTGAGACTTGGGAAGGGCAAACCGCACCGTTATCATATACTGTAATTGTACCTCAAAGCCCATCTGGGTCTAAAGTATATGATCGTAGTGGAGCAGTAGCTTATGCTGTGCCTTCGAATTTTCATACGGTTGCTTTTGGGACAATTTCTACACCGGCAGCCCTGCTGAATCAATTGTATAGCTGGAACGCAAGCTGTGCTAATGTGTCTGATGACACTCAATGGACTAATTTAAGTACGCCTTTGGGAAAATTATTGCAACGCTGTCAACAGATTTTACCGACAGCAACAGAGCAAGACATCACTACCTTGTTGCAGACCTATACTATTGATCTCAATCAATATCAATATATCTATTTGCCAGCCGGAGCAAACACTTTGACCATTAGTCAAACTCCACCTGGATTTTTGAGACCATATCCAGAATACGCCCATCCTGGAAGCACCATTCCTGATGGTACTGCAGTATTAACTTGCCGAGATTCTGCTTGGAATGACGCGGGAACTTACGACCAAAATAATAATTTGGTGCCTGTAAGTCTTGAAACCACTGCGGTTAATACTGTAATAGGCAGCGGAGGAAGCACCTTTGGGGATGGGGGTACGCATTTGTCTCCCTATTTAAGTCTCAACGGCGACCTAAATACTTATGATGCTGTAAACTTTACCCCAAACTCTGGACGATATTATTTTCTAGGCGAATTGTCATTTGGTAATTATGTAAATGGAACTTATGGGACTTACCTGCAACCAAATTGATATTTAAGGAGCACGACTCTGATGCTTGGGAATTGGAATTCGATATTACAAAAAGCGCCAATCTTATCATTATCACTATTAGCATTAACTAGTCAGGCTGTAATTTCTGCATCCACTGATCAAGCCAAGCAAGTGCATAAATCATCTCAGAAACCAGTTGATTTGATGACTGCTTATCAAAAGATTCAAAGCCCTCAAGGATTTTCAGATTTACCAGTCTTCCCTGGAGAAACCACATTTATTGGTGGCTATTATATGCCCGAGCAAAATGGTGTAGCAATGTGCCAGATGAGGTATTTAGCAAAAGAAAAGCCAAAAGAAATAATCGAGTTTTACCAGGATGCTTTGTCAAATAATGGGTGGAAGATACTACAATGTATCAGCAATCATATGACTGCTCGCCATAACGACGGTCATATGTGTTCGGTGAACGTAAGTGATTCAAAATTGCCTAAGGTCAAATCACTATTTGTTATCTGTTATCGTCAGGTTAATAAGCCGCACTGATTTGCGTTCTTTAGTTTTTAAAGGTCAAAGTATGCATTCAGTTATTATCAATAGTATTTTAGTCATTTTTCTACTGAATCTGGCGCATCCTGTTTTTGCTAATGTATTGATTAAACCCACTAATGTTAAAGATGATCGCTCAGTTGCCGTTAAACTAAATGCACCAGCAGAACTTAATTCTCAGACAAAAGCAGAAATTCTTGCTAAAAGAGAAAAATATTTGCGACAATGGCACTCTTTATATGCAGGCAAATACGAACCTAGTCCTTCGGTATTTCAAAATATTGAAGACCACAAAAATTGGTGGGGAATGCATGGGGCCTTTGTCTGGGGACAAGGACCTCGCAGTATAGAAGGTCAGGCAGAAGAGTCTCGCTTCATTCTCAATCCACTTTTGCTTGTAGGCGTAAACTCAGCTACCGCGCAAATATGTAAGATAGATAAAATCAATGAAAATGATTTGGATGATCCAAATTTCCCATTTTGTTGGACACCCACTGCTTTATCCTTTTATCCAGAAATGTCTCTAGCGCAAGTTATTTATTCAGTTTCGAATTTCAATAAAGAAATCAAATTACGCGAAGACAAATTGCGCTTCAATCCTGATTTAGTTAAATTGAACCGATTCGGTTTGGTAGCATATAATGCTAGAGATTTTGGTTTCCAATATATGTACGCAGATATTGCAAAATCTATCAATATAGTAAATACCAGTGGCTGCTCTAATCCGATATTGATCAAACAATTAATTCACTGCGGTAATAGTTCTAAATATCCCGGTGGATGTAATAATATGAGTCCTGCTATGCCAGAAATTGATCGTTTTGCTATAACCAATTTACCGGCAAGAGCATGTGTGTATCTTTGGAAGAGTCAGCCCGGCTCTATAATTGATAAACCAGATTTTACTTTTTACATAGATTTTCGCTAACAAACAAATGCCTGCCGCAAAAATATTTACTTTAGCCGAAGCAAATGCACTTCTGCCTAAACTAAAAACTATGCTTTCAAGTGCCAATCAAGAGCTAACAGAAAAAGCCGAAACACTAGCTAATGCATATGCTATGCACGAAGACTGTGAACAGGAGATGAGCAAAGTAAAAGTAGTAAAAGCAAGTAAAAACGATAATGAAAATAGCCTTTCTGCTTTGAGAGAATGTCGCTTAAACTTTCAAGCAAGCATTGAGTCTCTAGAACAGGCAAAAAAGTCATATATTCATGCTTTGAATTTTTGGCTTGAAGAAATCTCACAAACAGGAGTGATTCTGCGAGATATCAAAGCCGGACTATTGGATTTCCCGGCTGATTCAGGCAGTTTTCAGTACTATTTATGCTGGCAAGCAAATGAAGATGATATTCAATATTGGCATCTCCATAATGACGGATTTATTGGTAGAAGACCATTAGCCGTGTTGAGTGAATATTTATAGCTCGTCGGTTCTCAAGCGAGTATTATCAGGGCTGCCGCCTCGATTTACGCTCAGTTGTTTTAGTAGTTTGATTAAGGAGCAATTATGTCTAACCTACCAATTAAAGAATGCATGTCTATTAAATATAAGCCTTATGCACTGGCATTTGCTCTTTTATTGTCAATTATTATATCCGTTGATAAAGTAAAGTCCCAAGAAGCCAGTCAAACCCAATTAAGCGGACAAATTCAACATCCTGACCAGATTGCTGATCCTGTCAAAACATGCATGGCTGCTCAATCTGAACAACCGCAACCTGTAAAAACAAAAAAGGGACCCATTAAAGTGATGGCACACGCCTTGAAAGGAGAGTTTAGCAACGATTCAAAAAATATGCTTAGAGATAGTATTTTACTTTTTTCAGCACAAGATATAGATCCTTATGATAGAAGCGCTCCCACAGACAAACCTTATACTCTTTGTGAAGCGCGCATGGTTGATGGCAGCCAGGCGTCCGTAATTAAATACCCAGATGGTAGCGGCAAAGTAGTAGGTGGCTTTGCAGATGGCACAATTATGGCTCCTTCAGGTTCAAACACATGGATAGTTGCCTATCCAAATGGGGTGCGCGGCAACTTGGTAAAAGAATCATCGAGCATCTATAAAGTTTATCGTCCGGATGACAGCATAACCACTATTAAGAAAACAATGTCGGGTGGCTATTCAATTTCAAATGACAAAATAGGTACCATGGGTGATTTACGCACCGATCAATTAGGCATGCAATACGAATTCAATTCCAGCACATTTTGAGCCTAACGATATACCCAAAGCGGATATCAAAAGATTTTACAAATAAAATAATTAGTAAAAATGCGGCGGATTATAGTCTTCCCACTTGGGAAGCGCTGCATTGCGTGCTTCTTTCTCGTACCACTTTGCGGAGTACCAACCCATGCAAATACCAAAGAATACAGCCAATCCTGTTGTACCTAATAATGAATTATCTGGAACAACTGGCAAAATTGGGTGGAGCAAAGGTATCAGGCAGTAAGTAATCACGATAACAATAATTCCATTAACTAGAAAATTGAACATGAAGGTCTGAAATAGAGGTGGCCGAATTCTTAATCCGCACCACCAAAGGATGCGGAAAAGCGGGGGAGCCAGTGCAAAATTGTTATCTACCCGCCGGTCAACTTCTTTAATATAATCTTCGATCTTTTTATCCATATATGTACGGACACTTCGCTAGTTTAAAAATAAACCGGACCTCATTATAGAGTACCCCACAATTAGGCTATCCTATCATGGCGATACTTTAGGTTGACTTGTAGGACCTAAGGGCTTACGGGCTTGCACAGCTTTGATCATCAAACCAATATCATCCATTAACTGTACGTCTGATTTTCCTGGCTCTAGATTCAATTCTTTATTGAGTTGTCCAAGTCGTTCTGGTAAGTGCATTGTAGGAAATGTGTGTCCGAATATCTTCACTTCACACCAGCCAACTTTTACTATAAGCCTGGCGCTAGGATCAGGCGGGGCAGCCAAATAAACTGCTTGATCTTCTTGGCGTACTGGTGCAGGCGCTTCGTTTTGTTGTTGCTGGGCAGCTTGACGGCGACGCATACCCCCGCCACCTCCGCCCATGCCACTAAAACCATTACCCATACCTGGAAATCCCATGCCACCAAATCCAGTGCCCGGACCACCGATCATACCTGGTCCGCCGCCAATACCGCCACCAGCCATACCTACAATGGCCTGTTCCATTTTTGATAAAAGTCCACCGCCCTGGGGAGCACTGTCTATTGCAGTATCGGTACCTGCCGGTTGCTTGAGGGTTTGTTTATGTAATTTCTTTTGGGCATATCTATCAAGGACGTCGGTGCGCTCGCCTAAGTCAGGATTAGTGGAAGCACTACCAAAAGCTTTAATTTCCATGCGACTAAGCCGATCGGCAAGTGGTTGTCCAACATAAGTCTGTCCTAGAATTGCTTGTTCTAAAGCTGTAACATGGGGATAGTCTGCTTGGTTTTGCACAGACTCACTTTCTGCTGAATTTGTCGTATCTCCATTAGCATTTGCCTGCAGTAGATTTTTATGCAATTGGTTATATGTATAGTCATCTAGCGCATCTGTGCGATCACTTAAATCTGATTTGGTGGACACTTTACCAAAGGCTTTTACTTCCATACGGCTAAGCCGATCGGCAAGGGGTTGCCCAGCAAAAGTTTGTCCTAGAATTGCTTGCTCCAAAGCTGTAACATGCGGATAATCTGCCTGGTTTTCTATAGGTTGATCTACTGATGAATTTGTTGTCTCATCATCAGCGTTTGATCTAAGCCTTTTGTGTAATTGTTTTTCGCTATAGTCATCTAGTGCATCTGTACGATCGCTTAGGTCTAGCTTAGTAGAAATTTTACCAAAAGCCTTTTTTTCCATGCGGCTTAGCCGGTCGGTTATAGGCTGTCCAGGGAAACTTTGTCCTAAAATAGCATTTTCAAGAGCAGTAATATGCGGATAAGTATCTGCATTATTATCACTATCATCAGAAGAAAGAGCTGGTTGCACTTCAGCTAGCCCCATCAGTCCGACGTGGAACATTAGCATGGGTGTCAGAATTAAAAGAATTATTGCGCGCATTAACGATTGATTGTCTCGAATATAATGCTTTAGTCGTTTCATAATTGAATCTATCTCTAAACGACCAACCTAGAACAATCTAGAATTCGGCTACCAAGCCGAAACAAGCAATCAGCACGATAAAAGCAAAATATAGAACAAAAAACCAGAACCAACGCTGGATCAGTTCAAACTCGCTAATTTTTGTTTTTTCAACAGCCATTGATTACCTATTTAGCTAAACAGTTTATGTAGATGATGTTTTGTCAGATTCAGCTTCTGGAGTTGAAGAAGATTTTTCAGTAGCTGGAGTAGTTGCAGTTGTTGGAGGCCTAATAGTAGGTTTAGCTGCAGCAGGAGCTGACGTAGTTGCAGCTGTTGGAGTACTAGTTGAAGATGAATCAACAACAGGTGCAGCTGTTGGAGCAGTTACAGCAGGCTTAGCAGCAACCGTAGGAGCCGGATTGGCAGAAGCTTTATTACCAGCAGATATTCCTTCTTGAATATCCAGAGCTTGCACACGATAAATAAATTCTTTTGATTCAGCAATGAATCTTTGTTTTTGCATGCGAGACAGCCAAAGGGCCATTATTCTTCGTCTATCGGTTGCTTTCTTAAGTCCAGGTGGACGTTCACCAAGTAAACGATCACGAATCATTTTGTTGCCTTCGCGGTAATAACAGTCCCCAATCTGGCAACCACAAACAATGACCCCACCGGCTCCGGCTTTGAGAGCTGCCTCTATCATTAGTGGCTGGATCATACCGCTGCAGGGAAATTTAACCACATGCACATCTGGCATTTCAGCAAGATTACCTTTACTGTCCAACAATGAATTTAGGTCAGCTGCTCTTTCACAAACTAGCGTGATAACAGGTTTGCTCTGGGCCATTTATTTTGCCTCCGCAAAAGTTTTTATCTCGCTAAGAACATTAGCATCAGGCAATTGTGGCAAATCAATTGCGTCAAAAGCACAAGCACCTACACAAATACCACAGGAAGAACAGCGAGGAATATTAACCGTAGCCAAAAGTTTAAAACGTGAACCAGCCGGAGCTGGGACCATTTCTATGGCTTGATAAGGACAATCGCGATAGCAAAGAGAACAGCCTGTGCACTTACTAATTACTACTTCAGCCGGTATCACAGGTGGTGATACATTCTTTACTAACCATGGCAATATAGTAGCAATAACAGCAGCAGCGGTCATACTTACCCAAAAGACAGCCAAAGACATATGTGACATTAGCCAATAATTGAAAAGGAAGAACCAATCTACTTCATAAGTATTAGGTTGGCTGTTAAGGTCAGCCATTTTGCCACTAGTAATAGGCACTAAGAAAACAGCCAGTAATAAAATACCAACCAAAACAAAATTAACGGCTGGCGGTGGAGTAATGACCGGTCTGGTCATGCGCACATAATGTAGCCACAAAACAAATAAAAGAGCAAAAGAAAGACCTATATGGATAAATAAGAAATTGGATAAAGTAAGGTTGGTAATTGTGTCTCCATTCAAAAACCAGGCTTTAAGTGGAGCACCAATGATAGGCAAAGCCTCTAATGCACTTACTGTCATGCGGGTAAGCAACAAAGAACGCTCATCCCAAACTAGATAATAACCAGTCTGGCCAATGAATAAAACCATTAATAAGAGAACAACGCCGCTTACCCATTGTATCCAACGATATTGACGATAACGATCAGTAAACCAAACACGAATGGCGTGCAAGAAAATAAATAAGACCATGGCATCGCCAGCATAACGGTGAATGCCACGTATTACGCCACCAAAAGGAATTGAATTAGTTATGTATTGTACGGAGGTCCAGGCATTTATTAGTCTATTAGACAAATAAGCGTTATCAATTGTCGGCACATAATAAGCAAACAAAAGCAAGCCAGATAAGAAGAGCACCCATAAATAAAATTGCGGCAGAGCTCCGTGATAATAAAGAGGATTATATTTACTGGTAACAGCGATATTTATGCCATCTTCGATAGCCAGTGTTATTTTATTAGCAATGTCAATAAAATGATTGTAGCCTTGCTTCAACCAATTATCATTTGATTCGTTTTGAACCGAACTCGTCACTGCCTATACCTCTATTTCTTTACTTCTAAAACAGTCTTTTCAGCATTATCTTCTTTTCCGACTAAAACAATCGCTATTGCAGAAGCGGTAATTACACCAAATAGGAAAAGAGAGTAAGCATAATCGCCAAGATTGTGTTGAGCATCACTAGACTTAACCAGACTGATCAAATCTTTATTGGTTCCCAGTTCAGCAAATATCTTGTTGACGCCAAAATAATTAGTTACAGCAGAAAGCCAATCTGGAAAATTACCTGTAAAACCAAGTTCGGACCAAGGCAGGAATACTATACTTACAGCCAAGGCGCCTAAAGCAAGAATCAATATTAAAATGTCTTTGGGACCTTTAATCATTTCCACTTTTCTTCCTTTGCCAATACGCTTCTAGTTTATCGAAGTGTTCAATTTTCTTTCGCAAAGTGCCTTTGTACTTTTCTTCAAGATAAATCCAAAATCCTTGCACCCATAAAAGTATAGCTGTAGAAATGATACCACCGAGAAAAACAAGAGTATGAGTGAGAGTGAACCCTTTTTGAATTTGTCTTAAGCCTTCAAAGAACCAGGACAAAGCAAGAACAGACAAGAATATAACAGTGAGCTTTATTGGTAGCCGCACCTTAAACTTTTGATTGTTTTGTAATATCGAACTGGCGGTCATATTCTTAGAGTCTTTTCCTTGCTTTGATTTAGCTGTTTTCTTTTTTTTCTTTGCATCAGCCATAAAATTATCACGTGCTTGAGGTTACCGTCTGAGGGGCTGGCTTACTTTCTTTAACTGGTTCTGGTTTAGATTCTTTCGATTGCCACCAGACAAATAGTGCAGCTGCTATAACTGCCGCTGACAGCAGCATCCATATCATATCGAGAGTTGGTACTTCTAAAGGATAGGGCGGTACAACCCCTTTAGTTAGACGATCAGACAGTGTAAGGAAATCACTGCACCAACGATTTGTTACCATAAAATCAATTAGCCCATTGTAACTCGCATGTGGAGCTGGCTCGAATGTCGGTATGAGTTGAAAAATTAAATCAACAGGTGTGTGATTTTGACATACCTTTGCTAATTCTTTTAGTGGACCTTCACTTAATGGAGCACCAATTTTTTGGATGTATGAAGGCTCTATAAGTGTATGAAAATTCCAATATTCAGGATTGGCTTTAGTAAGTTCTTTAACTAAACCTTCTGCCTTTTGGGCTGAATCTCCAGCAAAAGGTCTCATTAAAGAATAAATAAAGCCCTGACCAAGGGGAGACAAAAACATTTCTGTTTTAGCCATGAAATAATAAGCTATGGCAACTAATCCTTGAATAATACCAACAACAGCCATAATCATGGCACCTTTAGCATTTTTCAAACGTTGTGGCACTTCTTTTGTTTGCCACATTAAATAGAGTTGCCAAAAAAGTCCTATATCGATTAGTCCATATAAGAACAAGCGCCAGTAAGGAGGGTCTGTATGAATATTGGCTATGTTTACAATGATCAGGTAAGAAAATATGATCCAGCATAAGCCACCCATAATTGTGCACATGAAAATAAGAGGTCTTTTCGAAATATCTTTTTCTGGGCCAGTTATCCATGAATCTATAAAAGGTAATAGCACCACAGATAGTGGTATCAACATAGTAATTTCAGTAGCTACCACAGGCTCCAAATATTTATACATTTGATAGAGTCCAAGGAAGTACCAGTCTGAAAGAATAGGTAATGGTGTTACATCTGGATTAGAACGACGCCCTTGAGCAGCTGGCAGTGCGATGGAAACTGCTACTAACATCAGGATAATGATAGAACGCTTTAACCAGCTTAAATAAATGCGGCGGTATGAGTTTTTATAGAAATAAAGTTCAACAAATATAAGGGGAATGAGTGAAAAGGCTAAGTGAATAGAAAAGAAGCGGGTAATAGTTTCTTGTGTGATAGCAGCTCCGCCACCAAGTAAAACTTCCGCGGTATTCCAGCCCATATGAAGTGACTTAACCAGGGGTAAATAAAAGTCACCCATAACCGGAAATTGATCCATGTAAGTGGGAAATGTGGCAAATACTTTTGTGGCCCAAAATGCCCGCTGATTCCAGATTAAAAGATAGCCAGTCAAACCTGAGTACATGGACAATAATAAACTGATAAAACATATGGCTATATTGAATTCTTTGCCTGGCTTATAGTCTGCAAGAATAAACATACGATATAAACGCATAGTGGCAGCAATGATCATGGCATCAGCACCGTATTTGTGCATACCACGAATTAAACCGCCGAAAGGAATTTGTTCTTGAATTCTTAGAATAGAATCAAAAGCGGCTGGCTTAGTAGGTACATACCATATGATAAGCAAGCAGCCAGTAACAATAACGATAACCCAGACTAAATAAAAGATTGAACCTAAGGCATAGAAAGGATTTGTTTTAGCTTCATTTTTTGATAATGTTCATCAAAAATATCAATATTATTGAGTCTGCTCTTTATCCAATCCAAAGCAGAATTTAACGCGCTGCCAACACTACTGGCGATGGTACTAATCATCGTCGAAGATGAATCAGGCAATTCCCCCGGCCTCCAATGAAACTATTTTATACTGGTCGCCTTCTTTTTTAATGTCGAAATGTCTTGGTGGACGGGGAGCTGGACCGCTCACTACTTTGCCACCTTGAGCAATATCATAAACACTTAAATGGCATGGGCAAGCGAATACTGGTCCGTTAGGCTTAAAGTTATAACCCTTGGAACATTCCACTGGATCTTTGACAAAATTGAAAATACAACCTAAATGCGGGCATATGCGACTATAGGCAACTATATCGCCAGTAGGTAATTTGACAATGAAACCTGGAATCATGCGGGTTTCTTTGCCTTCTGGATTATACTCAATATAACTTTGTTTAAATACAAATGGCAAACAAGTCCAAGGTGCTGGAAAATCACTATCTTTGAAGACAACTGGTTCTTCTGCCGAAGGTTGATCTGATTTACCAAAAACATCTAAAGGCTTTAAAGTAGGTATCTAAGCAAAGGCGACGCTAGCAATCCCAGACTAGCAGCTAACGGAATAGCGGCTGCTGTTTTCAGAAAGATTCTTCTTGATTTAC
>Ga0207039_1060_pt1 | contig 30877 bp, 16 predicted proteins | sample Alteio_BWMinCont_74_FD_153264 | JGI IMG/M metagenome (GOLD analysis project Ga0207039, IMG submission 153264) | Enriched cells from forest soil in Barre Woods Harvard Forest LTER site, Petersham, Massachusetts, United States -... | ecosystem: Environmental > Terrestrial > Soil > Temperate forest >... | reverse complement strand
AAAAAATCAAAATACAAGAGCCATTATGCGGACAGAGAATTTGTTTGATTAGCGAAGTCCAAGATTCTGGTGAAACTTATAGAATATTTTAATTTAGCTTGCCATTCTTCGAAGTAAATATTTATAAAGCTCGATTCTACCCTGCGCCACATTAAAGTCCCCCCTGTGTGTTGAATGAAAAGATAAGTACTTGAAGTGACTTATTTTTTATACTCTTTGTAATCAGGCCAATACCAACAAAGAACTCTCGTTATATCTCTATGATAAATAATATTTTTTAATTTAAATTGATTAAGTTTGTTCAATATCTTTAATTTTCACTGAATAAATTTGTTCACTCAAATCCAATCATTTAATTGCAACTCTTTTTTTTCAAAGTAACTCGCTGAATTTCATGACAAATTTCATCAACATTTGATTTGAATAAATATGACCCATACTTATGAAAACTCTAATGATTCTGAACTTTTTAGAGCCTATAAACCGCCGAGTAACTTGATGAACCGCCGAGATAAATGAAAACATTAAACCGCCACAAAAAGGAAACAATGTATGGAGACACGAACTACTTAATAAACACCTTTAAAAAGGTAATTAAATTAAGTGGTTATTTTTTTGCAGGCATTTTCTTATTTTCATCCATCGTATTAGCAAATCCAGAAGGCGGACAAGTCTCAGCAGGTAGTGCAACAATATCTTCACCAAACTCCACAACGGTTCAAATCAATCAATCTTCAGATAAAGCGGTTATTGACTGGCGGTCATATAACATAGCTCCAAATGAAACAACTCATTACCAACAACCAGCAGCAAGTTCAATTACTTTAAACCGAATTAGTCCAAACATGGGAGCTTCACAAATTAATGGAAGTATCACAGCGAATGGTCAAGTTTGGTTAATTAACCCAGCGGGAATTGTATTTGGTCCTTCAGCCAGAGTAGATGTGGCGGGCTTCCTGGCAACAACGGCCAATATTTCAAACCAAGATTTTATGGCGGGCAATTATCATTTTGTTCAATCACCTGATTGGAATGTTGGAATTGTTAACCAAGGAAAAATCACTGTTAGAGATGAAGGCTTAGTTGCTTTAGTAGCTCCTGGTGTAGAAAACAGTGGAGTGATTAAAGCGAATTATGGAAAAGTAACTCTAGCAGCAGGTACAGAATTTGTAGTAGATCTTTATGGCGATCAATTAATTAATTTTGGTGTTAACTCAACAGTTACAAAAGCAGCTACCGATCCTCGCACGAACCAACCCATGAAAGATGGCGTTAACAATTCCGGAGCAATCATATCTCACGGCGGTAAGGTCATGATTACAGCTCAAACGGCGGAAGGAATTGTTGATAACTCCATTAACATGAGTGGTTATGTTATTGCAAATTCAGCGGTTCAACGAGGCGGTAGCATTATTTTATCTGGAGGTGATCATAATACAGTTAAAGTTTCTGGAAAATTATTAGCAACCAGTAAGAGATCAAGCGGCGGTACAGTTAAAGTTTTAGGTAAACAAATTGTTTTAACAAATAAAGCTCGTATCAATGTTTCAGGAGCAACAGGCGGCGGTACAGTATTAATCGGCGGAAATACGCATGGTGGCGGCCCTGAGTACAACGCCGATTATACTTATGTAAGTTCTGGTGCAGTGATTAAAGCTAATGCTTTAACAAATGGCGATGGTGGAAAAGTTGTTGTATGGTCAAATATCGCAACTAATTTTTATGGATTGATTGAAGCCAATGGTGGTGTATACAGTGGTAATGGCGGTTTTGTAGAAACATCAGGTGGTTATTTAGATATTACAAATGCAGTGGTCACTGCTTTAGCTAAAAATGGAACCATGGGTACATGGTTATTAGACCCAACCAATATTTGGATTGCTGCTAGTCAAGCAAATGCAACTGCAGCAGGAATGCAAACGACAGACACCTCTGCCAACACAGGTAGCGGTGGTAATCCAAATACCTTTGCAGGTTCAGGTACGATTTTTGATTCATTACTTACAACAGGAAATTTACAAACAGCACTAGGAACAGCGAATGTTATTGTTACAACGACAAATGCTAGTGGTACAGGTGTTGGTAATATTACAGTTGTTGATCCTATCACTTGGTCAAGTACAAATACCTTAACATTAACAGCAGCAAATAATATTGCAATCAATGGGGCTATTACAACAGGTGCTGCGGGCTCTGCTTTAATATTAAATGCAGCCGGAACAGTTACACAAACAGCAGCAATTGGTGGATCAGGCGGCTTAACTCAATCAGGTGCTGGCACTGTTATTTTATCTCAAGCAAATAATTATACGGGAACAACGACTATTAGTGCTGGAACGTTGCAAGTTGGTAATGGCGGAACAACTGGTAGCTTAGGAACAGGATCTGTCACTGATACAGCATCATTAGTTTTCAATCTTTCTAGTGCAACCTCTGTTAGTAACGCGATCAGCGGTACCGGAGGAACGCTCACACAGAATGGTACACTCACATTAACTCTTACAGGATCAAATTCGTATACAGGCACAACCACAATTAATGGTGGATTAACATTAAGTGGTGCAAGTGGTGCATTAACTGGAACAACCAATATTATTGTCAATCAAGGTGGCACGTTTACATTAGATAACTTTACATCAGGAAATTTAGGGACTCGAGTTAATGATTCTAGTAACCTCACAATGGCTGGAGGTGAATTTAAATTTTTGGGCTCCAGCTCAGGCCCTTCCTCTGAAACAATGAACACGCTGAATCTATCATCAGGTTATTCGACGATAACAATGGTATCTAATGGTGGTGGCACTACAAGCGTTCTTTTCGCAGGCGCTAATCGTACTGCTGGAGCAACTGTATTATTTAGAGGTGATAACTTAGGGGGTACAGCAGGCACAACAACTACAAACATTAATTTCACCTCTGCAACAGGCTTGAATCTAGCAGGCACAAATAATTCCCAAACTAATAAAACCATTGTCCCATATGCTTTTGGTGATACTTCTTCAAGTGGAAATGGAACTAGCTTTGTAACTTACAATATCGCTCCTGGCAGTAATTCAGGTAATACTACTGGTATCAGACCGCTCGTTTTAACAGGTGGAGTAGGTACACAAGAATATGTTTTAGATGCTTTATCATCGGGTAATAATATTGAATTAACGACTGGTACAACCAGTGCGGTAACAAATAATTTAAGTATTAACTCACTTCTTTTACCCTTCTTTTAATAATAAGTATATATGAATAATCAAAGATTTGTTGAATTTTTTGCAACAAAAAACAGCTTTTTAGGAAATTTATCCTAAAATCAGTAAGTTAGGAATTTCAATTATTCAGGTTTTTGACCCCCAATATTATGAATTTTTAGTTGTATTTGACCCCCAAAACGGACTATATCTTTCGACAAATTAGGGTCAAAAAAAGACCCATTTTTTGACAAACAATCTCGGGGCTATCCCGGATTAACTTCTATAGCACCGCCGGAACTTTCCCATAGCTAATTAGCTAACAATAGTTACCGGAATTTATTTCGATCGTTTTTAAATTATCTTTATGATAAATATTCCAAACGTTTTTTCCACAACAGGATACCATCATGTTCTGAAATAAAAAATTTAATAAGTTTTTTCATTTTGCATGATCGTCAAATGCTATCTGTTAAAAAAAGATAAGATACTGGAATGAGAATATCGCGAATTAATTAATTCGTCGTCAATAATGTTCTCCGCGGCTAAATTAGTTTTAAATAGAAAATGAACTCCATGCAAAATTTACATCGCGTAACTGGTTCACATTAATAGTGGCGACCTTAAACCATATACTTAAAAGAATTGATATCAATATCTAATGTTTAACTAAAATCGAATATATTTAAAGTCAGAGCAATCTTTGAGCAATATTGCGTGATATTCCAATGGGGCATTAAATAATTTAATAATAGTCAATCCTAAAATCTATAAGACGGCTATCATCGCACAAATTGTCTGTCCGTTGTAAATGAGAAATATTTATCTTATTAAAGACAATTGCGAAGGATCTGGTACTATTCTCACTCACATAAACAAAGTCGCGCCGGATCCCGCACAGGTTTGTGATAGCTTTTAGTTCTTTTTTCATTTTGTGGACAAAAAACTTGCGGAATGACAGCCATCTAGACTTGTGGAATCCATTCCGCCTTCCAGACAGCTCAAGTTGGCGCCCTACCTAAGAGGCTATATTTTGCCCATCCTGAAAGAACCGAGGCCCCCTATGACCCTCTAAATGACCCAAAACATAACTATTCGGTGTAGGGTGGATTAGCGCGCTTTTTGCGCGTAATCCACCAAAAATTGCAGGGTAAAAGGTGGATTACGCGCAAAAAGCGCGCTAATCCACCCTACACCGAATAGTTAACTCAAAACAATATATTTTACCCCAAACACAATCCTCCAATGAGACAGTACAAAAGGAAGATCGCCATTATTTAATAAATATCAGTGAACAAATTTAGATAATCTTTTATACTATTTCCTTATGGACAATGAATACTGGTTAAGTCATAACAGCCATTTTACGGATGCTGATCTTTTTAGTGAAAAAGATCCAGAATTGTCTATTTTAAAATTAATAAAATTGATTCAGCCGACCACAATCATCGATGAGTTACCCATTCATCAAGCTGGGATTTGTACTATTGCTGGTGGTTACCAAACTGGCAAAACAACATTATTAAAAAATTGGATGCTCAAACTTTTAAAGCAGGGAATCTCCCCTCAAGCAATTGTTTATTTCCCTTGTAAAAAAATAGATGATTATCACCAACTGCATAAACTTTTACAAAAACAACGTCTCAAAATGCCGCAAGGTGAAATGGCATACATTATACTGGATGACATTACTGTGGTTCGAGATTGGGCCAAAGCATTAAAGGCTTTAGCTGAACAAAATGAATTAAATCAGGCCGTATTAATTCTATCGAGTGCAGATTTTAATTTAAAACAAAAGGCACATCGAATACTTTCTCATTATATTCATTTTGAAAAAAGTTATACTTTATATCCATTATCATTTAGAGAAACAGTTTTATTAAAACAAGGTGATTCTGTTGACTCTAAAACTTTATATACTGAGTTTTATAATTATTTAATTCATGGGGGAAATTTAAAAGCCATCAATGAATTTATTGCGGAAGGTCATCTCTCTCAAAAAACTCTACTAGCTTATGCTGAATGGATTAATAATGAAGTTGAACGCCATGGAAAACAACAAAATTATTTGCGTGAAATACTAAATGCAACATTAAAACATTATAACAGACAGATAAGCTGGAATTTGCTCGCCCAGGAATTAACGATTGATCATCCTAAAACAATAGGAGATTATTTTTTATTATTAGAATCAATGGATATCATTTTTATTCAATATGCATTATTAGAAGATAAGCTTAGTGCAGCCCCTAAAAAAGCACGTAAATTGATGTTTACTGATCCCTTTATTTTTCATGCAATTAACTTGTGGTTAAGCGCAAATAGAAATAATCATGAGACACAAATCGAAGACACCTTACAAAACCCCGAACTTATTTCCAAGTTCGTTGAAGCTTGCGTCATTTCACTCTTTAGACGACTTTATCCAACTTTTTATATAAAAGCAGAAGGTGAAATTAATCTTGCATACGTTGATGATAACCGATTTTGGCCTATTACAATCAGTTGGACGAGTCAAATTCGCTCTAAAGATTTAAAACAAATTTTAAAATATAATAATGGCAGGATATTAACTAAAACAGATCGATCAGGAATTATTGAACATATTAAAACGGAACCACTTCCAATTGCATTATGGCAATTAGAATAAATTAAATTTAAATAGGGATGGGTAAATGGAAATACCTTATAAGACAGCAAAAACAAATAAAACCATACTTACATGGTGTACAACTATCGTTTCGATTACTTGTATATTATCTATTTTAATCGGCATTCTGGTTTTATTGGGCTGGAAGTTTAATCTACCTTATTTTATAGCCATTTCAAAAATGTGGACACCCATGGTGCCCAATGTAGCAGTCTGTTTTATTCTAACAGGCTTGAGTTTATTTTTATTAAAATCAGAAAAACCTGGCTTAAAAAAACGGATCACGGCATTTATATTGATTTTTCCGGTTTTATTAATTTCAATTTTAACGTCATTTGAATATTTGACTAATATTAATCTGGGTATAGACACCATTTTATTTAAAAATGCCGTTATCGAAAAAGTCATTGCAAATACGCCTGGACGCATGTCTGAAATATCAGCTGCCAGCTTTATTTTATTATCCTTGGCCCTATTATTTATAGATAAAAAAATTCTTAATAAATGGATATATCAAGCTTTATGTTTTATAGCTGCATTATTAACATTATTTGTTTTATTTGGTTATTTATATGAAGCAAATGAAGTCTTTATAAATATTCGTACCGCGCTAATGACTGCAGTGTTATTTTTACTACTCAGCATTGCTATTTTACTAGCAAGACCTCAACGAGGACTAATTAATATTCTTGTTCAAAATTCTATTGGCAGATCTTCCTTAAGAAATATTATATTGTTTACTTTACTGATTCCTGTTTTTGTAGGCTATATTCGCTTTTTTGGTAATAGTACTTATGAAATAAGTGCTGGCTTAAGTCTGGCATTAATCATGCTGGGACTGATCATCATATTTATTGCAGTAGAGTGGCGTAATGTCTCAATTCAAGACAAATACACACAAAAATTAACTTTGTCGGACCAACGTTTAACCCTTGCCTTACAATCTGCGCACGCAGGCGTTTGGAGTTGGAACATCCAACGGGATGAAGTTGTATGGGATAATGAGATGCATCGTTTGTATAAGATTGAGTTAAACGCTACTCCCAAACATTATTCAGATTTTTTAAATTTAGTTCATCCAGATGATAGAAAAAAAGTTGAATATAACGTAAGTGATACTCTGAACAATGATAAGCCTTATGAAGTCAGTTTTCGAATTAAAACCAAAGATAATGAAAAACATTATATAGGTTGCCGTGCTAAAGTTTATCAGGATAAATTTGGCAGACCCACTTACATGATGGGAGTGTGCTGGGATATTACAAAACAACGTTTAGCAGAGGATGAAATGAAAAAAGCAAAAGAAATCGCAGAAGAAGCTTCGCGCTTAAAAACTAATTTTATGGCAAAAATATCACATGACTTACGATCTCCGTTGAATGGTATCATTGGTTTTGCTGAATTAATGTATCATGGGAAAGTCGGCACTATTTCCGAAGCACATAAAGAATATCTTTCCGACATTCTTACTAGTGCACGTCATCTTTTATTATTAATAAACGATGTCTTGGATATTTCAAAAGTTGAATCAGGCAAAATGGAGTTTTTTCCTGAAAAAATTGATATTAATAAAATCCTGGATGAAACCAAAGATATTTTTCATACGCTCATTGAAACCAAACATCTTAGCATTACATGCGAAGTAGATCCAACTTTAAATAAGGTGACGATTGATCCAGCCCGATTTAAACAAGTTCTTTATAATTATGTTTCAAATGCTTTAAAGTACACGCCTGATAATGGGAAGGTTATCGTTCGTATTTTACCGGAAAAAAATTCGCATAGTTTCAAATTAGAAGTTGAAGATAATGGGATAGGTATTCGTAAAGAAGATCTGAACCGGCTGTTTGTTGAGTTTCAACAACTTGAACCTAAGATTTCCAAGAAATATCCAAGTACAGGTCTAGGATTAGCATTAACCAAGCATATTGTCGAAGCTCAAGGTGGAAAAGTCGGTGTAGAAAGTGAATATGAAAAGGGAAGCAAATTTTTCGCTATTTTACCAAACTCAGCTAAAACAGCGTAGGAAGCAATTGAATTGATATTTAATTCTGTTCCGATACACACGAGTGTAACAAAAACCATGCTTCGCTGGTTATTGCCACCCGCATTGATTCTTCCCACTCTATTAGGAGTTTTATTATATTTAGGAGAGAAACATTATTTTTATTCTCACGAGACTACTATTATACTATTTGGTTTAATTACTATTTTATTATGTATTCTAGTTATTAGCACAGCAGCATTCGCCACTTATAATGCCGAAAGAAAACTTTTAAAAAGTGAAAAGCTCTCTCGTTTATTAGTTGAAAATCGAAAAGATTATGCGATATTCTCACTGGATAATGAAGGCAATGTTACCAGCTGGAATGCTGGTGCAGAACGATTGTTAGGATATACCAGTGAAGAAGTCTTAGGAAAATCTCATAGTTATTTTTTTTCTAATGAAGATAAATTAAAAAATAAACCGAATGAATTATTAGAATTAGTAAGAAAAGAAAAACAAATTGAATATCAGGGATGGAGAATAAAAAAAAATCGGGAACCTTTTTGGGCAACAATGACTATGTCAGTTATTCTTGGTAAAAACAATGAAATGGTAGGCTTTACCAAATTATTAAGAAACTCTACCTTACAAAAAGAAGCTGATGACAAGATGAAAGAACTTATCATTCGACTAGAACGATCCAACAAAGAATTAGAACGATTTGCTTACATTGCATCACATGATTTACAAGAACCCTTACGTATGGTTTCCAGCTATACACAGTTATTAGCCAAGAAATATAAAGACAAACTGGATCCTGAAGCACAAGAATTTATAAATTATGCTGTTGATGGTGCATTACGGATGCAAGAATTAATAATTGATTTACTGTCTTATTCCAGAATTGCAACCAAAGGCAATCCTTTTGTACCTCTAGATAGCGAATTAATATTAACTCAGGCATTACAAAATTTAAGCGTAACCATTCAAGAAACCGGCGCTAAAATTACACATGATAAATTACCCTCTGTTATCGGAGACAATATTCAGCTGTTGCAAGTATTTCAAAATTTAATTAGCAATGCTATTAAATTTCATGATAAAAATACAACGCCTGAAATACATATTTTTGCTTCAGAACTAAGTAATGAATGGTGTATTTGTTTTAAAGATAATGGGATTGGCATTCCTCCCGAGTCCCATGAAAAAATATTCTTGATTTTTCAACGGTTGCACAGTCGGTATGAATATTCTGGCACTGGGGTAGGTTTAGCGATCTGTAAAAAAATTATAGATCGACATGGCGGTAAAATTTGGGTTGAATCAAAACCAGGAGAAGGAGCTACATTTTGCTTTACAATACCAAAACGATAAAGACAACCACAAAGTCTCCCAGGATTTTATTGGTGGAAGATAATCCGGGAGATATTCGTCTTATTCGAGAGGCTGTTAAAGAATGTGGACAGCATTTTGAGCTTGATAGTGTTATGGATGGTATACAAGCCATGGATTTTCTTTTCAAAAGAGAAGCTTACACTAAATCTATTACACCAGACCTTATCCTATTGGATTTAAATTTACCAAAAAAAGATGGCCGAAGCGTACTAAAGGAAATAAAATCAGACCCTATTTTAAGGATTATACCCGTCATAATTTTAACCATTTCTCAGGCTGAAGAAGATATTTTACAATGTTATAATAACCATACTAACTGTTATGTTACCAAACCATTTGAAATAGAACATTTGATTCAACTGATTAAATCTATTACTTATTTTTGGTTTCATGTTGTTAGTCTTCCTCCAAGAAAGGAATTGGGAAACGAATGATATGACGAATATCTTATTAATAGAAGATAATCCAGGCGATGCACGGCTTGTTAAGGAGTTATTGCAAAATTTTCCCGGGCAAGAGATTAAATTATATACAGCTGCATCGCTTAGTCAGGGATTAAAATTAATAGCCAGTGAGCTGATCCATGTTATTTTATTAGACCTTAATCTTCCGGATTCTGAAGGATTGCAAACATTCAAACAAACCCATAAATTTGCTATGAATGTACCCATTATCATTATGAGTGTTATCTCCGATCATGAGATAATTTTTCAAGCCATGAAAGAAGGTGCACAAGATTATTTAATCAAAGGACAAATTGAAAATGAAGCACTTATCAGAGGGATACGATATGCTATTTGGAGTTACCATGCTGTGCAAGGATAAGGAATAGATTAATTATGGCTGGCGACCGCATATTAATCGTAGATGATAATCCAATTAATCTCAAACTGGAGAAAATCCTGCTTGAGGTTGAGGGTTATGAAATTCGCACGGCTACAGACGCCGAAGAAGCGCTTGCAATATTAGATAGTTTTCAACCCCGTCTGATCATGATGGATTTGCAACTTCCCGGTATGTCAGGCCTGGAATTAACAACCAAATTAAAATCTAATATTAAATACAAAAATATTATTATCATTGCAATCACAGCTTATGCAATGAAAGGGGATAGAGAAAGAGCATTAGCAGCGGGTTGCGATGGTTATATTGCAAAACCTATCGATACCAAAACCTTACCCGGTATTATTGCAAATTATTTAAGTGTGCAACATATTTAAATGATTAACGAACAGCGTCATGCCAGCATGCTTCTAGCTGGCATGACATACTTACAAATTATTTTGATCTTCCAGTTTTTGTATTAATTCCAATAACGTTTGATAACATTTTTCAACTTCATTCCAATCGCCTTGTAGTATTTTTTCTTCCCCTTTACCACATACATCATGCATAAGCATGATTCCACTATTTCCAGATGCACCACGTAAAAGATGAAAATAATATTTTCCTGCCTTAACATCCTGATTATTGATGGCATTTTTAATTTCAGATAATTGTTCTTTCGACAAAGAAACAAAAGTTTTGATAAAATCTTTTATTGCATCTTTATTAGTGCCAAAAAATGCTTTCATTCTCTCCATATCGATAATAGGTTTTTCATCTACTACCGGTCCAGGAATTTTCCTGGGTTCGGACTGAAATCCTTTTATCATTTCAATAGTATGATTTAAGTTTTGCTGTAATTCACGAATTTTTTCCAAAGCAGGCTCGTTATTGTCTTTGTCTTCCTGAAGCTTGCGGGTAACATCTCCTAATACATTCTGTATATTTTGTAAAATAATAGCTAAATCTGTAAAAGGAATTAATTGTTTGTTTTGTTCCTGAGTTAAGGCATTCACTTTAGAAATATAATTTTGAAGCTCAACATTTTGTTCTTCAAATTTATTACGGTATTTTAATATTCTTTCTCCAGCAAAAATGCGAATACGAAGTTCAGCTAAATCAAATGGTTTTAATAAAAATTCATCTGCACCTGCTTCAAGTCCTTGAATAACATTTTCCGTGCCTGATTTACGCGTAAGAAAAATAATATAGGGATGGTATTTCAATTCTTTAGCAATTCGTTGGCATAATGCAATACCATCTAATTTTGGCATAACCCAATCTAAAATTAATATTTGCGGCGGATCGGGCTGTTGCAAGATTTTCCAGGCTTCTTCTCCATCTTCAGCCTCGACAACATGATACCCCCACTGAGTGATGGCTGCTTTTAATAATATCCGCGTCGCTTCATCATCATCGGCTGTAAGAACCTTAAGTGCTTCACCACCTTTTGGATCCATTGCTTTTTTTACCATCACATTACCTCTTCATTTAAAATGAAGCTATGACTTGAAAGAACCATGCTGGTGCTTTTGGATCTCTGCCTAATATAAGTTGTGTTGATGCAGAATGTGTTAATGGTTTTGCATAATAAAGATTGCCAGTCAACCTAGGCATAAATGTAACTCTTCCGCCTACACCCATTGATGTTGCACTTTGCTGTGGTGGTAGATTGACTTTATCTTTATTCCAGATATTACCAGCATCATAAAAAGCATAATATTGAATTGCATTGAGCCAGGCTTTTTCATAATACGTATCGCGTCGTAATTCAATTTTAGCTGCAATTGCACTATCTCCAACAATTTCCGAGGGCATATAACCACGACCCCAAATAGGTCCGCCATACGAAAATTGTTCTGAAACTAACAAAGTCTGTGGTGTGTATTGATAAATCATTGCGCCAAACAATGACAATTGCCATGGTAAACTTTGATTACGAGAAGCGTAAAAAGTCCCTTTAATGAAATCAGGCAATCCGTTTGGACGTGATTGATTGAAATGTTGTCTTGCGCCCATAATGTCGAAACCTTTTTCAACATCGAGTTTGACTTCATCAACCCCTTTAAATCGATCTACTGTACTATAATCAGCTCCAAGAACTAAAGTTCGCAAACGATCGAAATAAAATGGAAATCCTAGAATAGTTGAACTCGTATTTTGGAAATTACCCATTGTGTGAACATAAAGATTTTCTGATCTTGACCTTATCATTGGATAAGAAAGATCTCCATAAAAAGCATTATTAAAGCCTAATACAGTTAAAGGCTGTAACACAAATCCAGAGTTTGTATACGTATAATTAAATCCAAAATTAAATTTACCCCCTTGGGTACCTATTGGATTCATATGATTGTATCCATAATATTGTAACTCGCTGGTAGTCGGTGTTGTTAAGTATTGTATGCCATCACTCGATCCAGGTGTTGTTACACCATTTACAGTAATGCCACCCCCAAATTCCTTAGGCCCTAAATAGCGAGTACCATAGTTATCATAAGACAAATAGCCAGTCACATAATTTTGATCTGTCACTAAAGTAAGGTCTGCCGCTGCTGGCACTGTTTTGGAAGGAGTGATTACTGCTTTGACCGCAAGACCTGGTATATCATTCATCAATAATAAATCTCTTTCCAACATGGAGATTTGTAGAGGTCTTGTATTTAAAATATTTTTTATATAACCCCATACTACTTTATAAACCCAGGTAGAAGGAGTTTTAATGTCCACTTTACTGATAAATCCTTCAATCACTTGCACTTCTACAATGCCTTTGTTAATTGTTTGTGGCGGCAAAATAGCGCGTGAAAGAATATAACCTGCAGTGCGATACTTTACAGTGACTGCATTAACTAAATTCTGTAAGTCCGCTAATGAAATTTGTTTGTGATAATATGGCAAAAAAATCTTTTCTAATTCAGCATCACTAAATTTTGTATTATCTTTAAAGTTTACTTTATTTAAAACAAATTTAATTTTAGCTTCAGCTGCGCTCATTTTAGGAGCCTGTTCTGCTGGCGGGTGAAGCGCAGCAGCTCTGCTAGGTAATTGAGGTGTCGTCGCTTGTATTCTTTGCTGTACTAATCCAGGATTACTAACATTTGTGATTGCTGCACCTATATCAGGAGGAATAAACTCACCTGCTGCATACAAAACATTACAATAAAGCAGTAATAAAATAATAAAATAATATTTGAATATCCTTTTCATTTTTTTTCCAATCAAACAGACGCACTAATGCTGAAGAAAAGTCTTGGCAAACTGCCATTTCCTATTTGTTGCAATGCCGCTACTTTTCTGGATAAAGGTTGTGTCCACATAAAATTTCCGGCAACATACTTTGTCATATAAAACCGCACACCCCCACCCGTAGATGTTGCACTCGCTTGAGTAGGAAGATCAAACAATCTACGAAGATTCCAAACATCTCCTGCATCATAAAACATATATAATTGCACCGCTTGAATATAAAACTTTCCAGGCTGAGTAGTAAAACGTAATTCTAAACTTTCTGCCAAACCACGATCACCGATGATTTCCGCAGGATCGTAACCTCTACCTAATTGATTACCACCATATGCAAATTGTTCTGATGCTAGTAAAGGTTGAAAAGAATATTGTCCTTTGACTAAAGCAAATAGGGAAAACTTCCAAAACAATTCTTGCGTTCGACTTGCCTGGCCTGTTATGCGTGTATACTTAGTCGTTGCTCCAAACCTCGAAACGGTAAACGAATCAGGATTACTACTCCCGCCTAGAACTGGAATCCCCTGGACTAAATTGGCATTAATTAAATTAGATCCCTTAAGTGTGTCAGCAAAATCATATGTAACACCGCCTCTTAACGACCGAACCCTATCATCGTACAGCAAAAATGATTTATTAAATTGAGTTGTTCTGCTGTTTAAATAATTGAAAGCACCTTCTATTGTTAAATTTTGTGAACGGGAACGAATCACTGGATAACGGAATGTTCCATTGTAATTAATTGCATCACCTTGGACCGTTAAAGGTGCCAATGTAAATTGGGGATTGGTAAGCGCCTGGTTTCCATCGGCTATAAAACGTAATCCATGAGTACCAATAGGAAATTCATAATTAAAATCCTTGTACTTTAATTCAAATCCATCAGGTGTTGTTACATAAGTAAATCGTGTCGCATCACCTGAACGAAAAAATGAATCTGCTTCTATATTGCCTGTCAACTGATGCGGACCAATATAACGTGTTCCATAATTATCATAAGACACATAAACACTCATTAAACGTGTTTCAGTTGCAAGCGATAAATCTGATGCACCCGTTTTTGTTTTAGAAGCTTCTAAAACAGCTTTAGATTGCACTCCGGGAATTTCATTCGCCAAAAATAAATATCTTTCCATTTCTTTTATTTGTAATGGACGTGATTCTGAAATCCTTCTTCCATAAGCGGCTACCAAACTTCGAGCCCCTTTAGGCGTCCCAACTACATTTACTTTATCAATATAACCCTCAACAATTTCAATTTTTACTACACCATTTTTGACATGCTGTGGTGGAATAACGGCTCGCGATAAAATATATCCATTGTTGCGATAATAATTTGTAATGTTTTGGACAATATCTTGTAATTCAGCAACTGTAATAACTGTATTTAATTTATTTTTATAAATAGGTTCTAATTGTTTTTCAGTATAAACAGTATTATCTACTATAATAATTTTCGTTAGTTTAAATTTAATTTTTTTTGCTTCCTCACCTAAAGGATTTTCAGCTTTTTCTTCTTTATGTTTAAGTGGTGCTAATGCTTGAGGTGTTGTGCCTCCTTTAGGTTGAACATAAGGACCAATAATACTTGGGTTTACTGAGCTAGGAAGCGGCTCAGAAGGGGGAGGCGGTGTTGCTGCAAAAATATTGAGCGACGCAAATAAAATAATGCACAAAAATACAATTTTGAATTTATTTTTGCGCAAATCCATTTTTAACATCTTAATCCCTTCATTTAAAACGAAATTCCACGGCTACATTATAACCACACAATAAGTAAAATACATTATAATAATCCTAATGAATAAACGCATTCCCATAATTATTGGATTGATGGTTTTGGTGCTAGGCATCTGGGTACAACTCACATCCTATGAACCCGTCCAGCGCACTTTGGAACGATTACAAAATCTCGCTTATGATTTACAGTTACGCACCAAAATACTAATCCAGGGTAAAGTTCCAAATAGCCCCGTCGTTATTGTGGATATTGATGATGAAAGCTTGCGAAAAGAAGGCCGTTGGCCATGGCCCAGATCAAAAGTAGCCGACCTGGTCAATCAATTAAAACAATTCGGTGTAGTAGTCATTGCTTTTGACATACTATTTTCGGAAAAAGAGCCTGACATAATAGATACCGTCCTTGAGCGATTAACTAAGCAATCCCTGTTAACCCCAACTATTAACACAACATTAGAAAAACTGCATGCCTATTTTGATGAAGACACTCAATTTGCAAATGCATTACAACAATTAGATATCAGCTTAGGAATGACTTTTTATCCAACCAATACAGCACAAGGACTGTTACCTAATCCAATTTTGACACTAACAACACCTAAACAAAAACAATTAGGGTTTATAACCTTACCAGGCTATATTTCTGATATACCCGAATTACTTTCAGCAGCAAAAAATGCTGGATTTATTAATGTGTTTCCGGATTCTGATGGTATTGTGCGTCGAGTTCCTTTATTAATACGTTATGGTGATGGACTATATCCTTCACTTGCCTTAAATGCAGTGCGACTTTTTTTATTATCAGATGTTAGTCTTATTACTGCGCCTTACGGAAATACTATCCGATTGGAAGGAATTAAATTACGAGAACACATTATTCCTACAGACAATCAATCACAGGTTATTATTCCATTTTTAGGAAATAGTTTTACCTTACCTTATATTTCTGCAACTAATGTATTACATGGAAATGTGCCAAAAGAAGCTTTGGAAGGAAAAATTGTATTTGTTGGTAGCACAGCAACGGGATTAGGCGATTTACATGCAACATCTATACAAGGTGTTTATCCAGGTGTCGAAGTTCAAGCATCGATTGCTTATGGCATTTTATCCAATACATTTTCATTTAAACCTGCCTGGTCAATAGGTGCTGAAATATTTCTAACTGTGTTTTTAGGATTTATTTTTATATTTAGTTTTCCATATTTAGGACCACGGGTATTATCGTTATTAATTATTTTAATTCCTGTTGCCTTGATATTGTTAAACAATTATTTATGGCAAAAAACAGGGTTAATAATATCTATACTTGTTCCATTATTATTGCCGATTGTAATAGCCATTATTAATATTGTTTATGGGTTTTTATTTGAGACATTACGACGTGAACGACTTAAAGAAATGTTCGGTCAATATGTGCCAGAAAAACATATTGATGAAATGTTAAAATTGTCTGGCAAATCCTATGGCTTGTTAGGAGAAGACCGCGAAATGACGGTATTGTTTGCCGATATTCGCAATTTTACAACAATATCTGAACCACTATCTGCCTCACAATTAAAAGATTTGTTAAATGAATTTTTTACTCCCATGACTGAAATTATTTTTAAATACAAAGGAACCATTGATAAATATGTAGGTGATTTAATCATGGCTTTTTGGGGAGCCCCTTTACGAGACAAGCGCCATGCACAACATGCTCTGTCGGCTGCTTTAGATATGCAAACAGCTGTAACAAAACTGAAAGCAGAATTTGCTGAAAGGAAATTACCAGAAATTAATATTGGTATTGGATTAAATAGTGGGATTATGTCTGTAGGTGACATGGGATCTAAATTCAGACGTAATTATACTGTGCTAGGTGATGCTGTTAATCTGGCCTCGCGTGTTGAATCATTATCAAAATATTATGGTGTAAAAATTATTGCAACTGAAAATACGCAGCGTGATCAGCCTCACTTTATTTTTCGCATGCTAGATCGTGTACGTGTTAAAGGTAAAAAAACCGGTATTGCCATTTATGAAGTGATTGGAAAAAATCATCATGAAATTTCAAAAGAAAAACTAGAAGAAATTAAATTAAGTGAACAAGCTTTACAATTTTATTTTCAACAAAATTGGAGTCAGGCTAAAGAATTATTTACTAAATTAAATACCGAACATCCTGATGTCATTCTCTATCATTTGTATCTTAAACGTATCGCGGAGTTTGAATTAAATCCCCCGGCAGCGGATTGGGATATGACGTATGAGCATACTTCTAAGTAATGCGACAATTATTTACATACACTAAAATCATTTACTAACCCTGTAGAACCAGAAGAAGATCCTGAACTAGTTGAAGAGCTGGAGCTTCCAGTGGTGCTACCCGTAGAAGTTCCTGTACTACCAGAGTCACCCCCAGTTGCTGAACCTCCACTATCACCTCCTGCTGAGCCTCCGCTATCACCACCTGCCGTGCCACCACCAGATGTTTCACTCGTTGAACCGCCACCTCCGGTAGTGGTTGTCGTGGTAGAAGTTGTACCACCTCCAGTGGTGGTGGTTGTAGTCGTTTTACCGGGTGAGGGTGCAGCAGCAGATGTAGTCACAGACTTACTGACTAACTCATTAGAAGGTTTAACCATTTCTGTTCTTGGCAACGTTTTTAATTCCGGAGCTGGTTGCGGTGTATACATTGGCTTGACTGCATCGGAACTAAAATTTGCATATTTGTGATTTTGATCCAAGGTAAATGTACCTGCCTTATTTTTAAAATCAGCAGCGCCTTGAATCACAGCAAATACGGCCGTAGGGACTTCGTGATCTTTTTCTTTCGTTACTTTAATATGACCTTCTATCACTGTACCTCTTACACCAATGGTAGCAACAGGTGTCTTAACTTGATAATTAGTTGGGCCTGCTTTTGAAATCAACCCTGTAACAGTACGAAACCCTCCTTTAACAACATCGACAACGTATCGCTCATCAGCAGTTTTGCCATTTTTATTAAATCTATATTGATCAATCTTAAATATTGAATTTTCACTTAAGGAAAACAATGTGTTATCCGAAAAAACAATTTGACCAGAACTGCCTTTTTGAACTGTCAGAGAGTCATGTTCATAAATCAAATCTTTGCGTTGAAGTTTTCGAACTTTTTTATCGGCTGAAGTATCTTCAATGACACCTTCCACCCAAACCACCTGAGCTGCTACAACGGGCGCTACGGGAGTTCTTGCACCTCCTCCTTGAACCTGAGTAGGTTTTACAATGGTAGTTGCCTTAACTGCTTCTTCTTTGTTTATGATAGTAACCGTGGTTTGAGGAACTCCAACAATAGTGGGTCTTGTGATAACAGGTATGGAAACACGGGCTGAATATGCAAAATGATAGTACAAAGAAATGCTTAATGCACAAAAGGCAAGAATGAAACTCCTTGTTAAAAAAGGCACTTTCATAAGCCATCTCATAAAAACAACTATTCTTTATAATTATAGCTAATTTTACTTCTTATATGTGAAAATACGCTAAGTATATGGTAAATAATTAAAATATTGATTTACATTTGCCCCCTTTTTATGCTAAAAATAAATCCCGGTCACAAATGTGATTAAATTAATAAGCAGGAAACATGTATGGTCACAACGCCGGCCCAGTTAGTGCTAGAATCGGGTGAAATTTTTCAAGGTCAATCCTCTTCAGATTTGCAAGATATGCATTTTGGAGAAGTCGTTTTTAATACCGGCATGGTGGGATATGTTGAATCATTAACCGACCCTTCTTATGCTGGCCAAATCCTGGTTTTCACTTATCCTCTTATTGGTAATTATGGTGTGGGCAATCCCGACGATTGGGAATCCAAAAAAATTCATGTGAAAGGCGTTGTCATGTCAGAGATGGCACCGTTTTATTCCAGTCATACTGCTTATCATTCTTTAGCGGAATGGCTAGATCAATTAAAAATACCTTATCTTGTCGGAGCTGACACGCGCGCAATAACAAAAATATTGCGAACAAAAGGCGTTATTCCTGGCGCTATTATGCCACGCGCAGACAAACCCAAACAATTTGAAGCCTTTGGAAAAATTAATTGGGTTGAACAGGTCTCAACTAAAGAACCCATTTCTTCTGGCTCAGGCGAAAAACTGGTTATCGTGATTGATTGTGGTATTAAAGAAAATATCATTCGCAGTTTGCAGGAATTTCCTATTCGTCTTAAACGCGTGCCTCATGATTATGATTTTACAAATGAACAATATGATGGTGTATTTATTTCGAATGGCCCTGGCGATCCAACACATTGCAAAGAAACTGTTAGCATTTTGAAAAAAGTTTTCCAGCAAAAAAAACCAACCTTTGGAATTTGTTTAGGCACGCAATTAATGGCTCTTGCAGCAGGGGCAACAACTTATAAATTACCATTTGGTCATCGTTCGCATAACCAACCTTGTTTACATATTCCGACACAACGTAGTTATTTAACTTCACAAAATCATAGTTATGCAGTTGATGAAGCAACATTACCCTCTGATTGGCAAGTTGCTTTCCGAAATTTAAATGATCAAAGTGTTGAAGGGATTGAACATAAAGAATTACCATTTTTTTCTGTTCAATTTCATCCTGAAGCAGCGCCAGGCCCAATGGATACCACTTGGCTTTTCAAAAAATTTTTTGATCTCGTTCAAAATAACACAATTCGATAAAACGGTGACTTAATGTTTAAAGGTAAAAAAATTCTTATCTTGGGTTCTGGCGGCCTGCGAATTGGCCAGGCTGGCGAATTTGATTATTCTGGTTCACAAGCAATTAAAGCGTTAAAAGAACAGGGTGTAAAAACTATTTTAGTCAATCCCAATATTGCCACGGTTCAAACCGACCAACAAATGGCAGATGAAGTTTATCTTGAACCTTTAAATTTAGACGCTGTATCAAGAATTATAGAAAAAGAAAAACCCTTTGGCATTTTACTCGGCTTTGGCGGCCAAACAGCATTAAATTTAGGATTATTATTAGAAGAAAAAGGTGTGTTAGCCAAACACAATGTCACTATATTAGGGACATCAGCACAATCCATTCGTCAAACTGAAGACCGCGAATTATTCAAACAAGCTTTACTATCCATTGGGGTCAAAACACCTGTTAGTATCAGTGCGATCACTGTCAGTGAAGCATTAGACGCAGCTGAAAAAATTGGTTACCCCGTGATGATGCGTTCAGCATTTTCATTAGGTGGATTAGGATCTGGAAAAATTAAATCGGCTGATGAATTAAAACAACGTGCAAAAGAATGTTTAGCCGTTGTTCCACAAATTTTAATTGAAGAATATTTATTAGGCTGGAAAGAATTTGAATATGAAATTATTCGTGATCACAAAGGCAATGCACTAACCATTTGTAATATGGAAAATCTCGATCCTATGGGAATTCACACAGGTGAGAGCATTGTGATTGCGCCAGCACAAACTTTAAGTAATCGCGAACATCAACACTTAAGAAATATTGCTCTACAAGTTGCTGCACATTTTAATATTGTAGGTGAATGTAATATTCAATATGCCGTTAATCCCCTGAATGGTGATTATCGAGTGATTGAGGTCAATGCACGTTTGTCACGCTCAAGTGCATTAGCTTCTAAAGCAACAGGCTATCCACTGGCTTTTGTTGCAGCTAAATTAGCATTAGGCTTCTTATTGCATGAAATTATTAATGGTGTAACCCAAAAAACCTGTGCCTTCTTTGAGCCCGCACTCGATTATGTCGTGATTAAAATACCACGCTGGGATACACAAAAACTGAAATCAGCGGATCGTACGATTGGCACGGAAATGAAAAGTGTAGGGGAAGTGATGAGCATTGGTCGATCCTTTCCTGAAGCATTACAAAAAGCAGTGGGCATGTTGAACATTGGCGCATCCTGTTTAAGTGATTACAATTATCCATCCAGCCATCCTCAACAAGAAATTGAATTCCCAACGGACAGAAGATTATTTGCTTTATATAAATATTTTTTACAAGGACATTCAATTGCTGATGCGCATCATTTAAGTAAAATTGATCCGTGGTTTTTACATCATATTTGGAACATTGCACAAGTCCAAAAAATGATTGAACAAGAGCCTTTAGATACTGCATTGTTACTGCATGCAAAAAGAATGGGGTTCTCTGATAAATCTCTCGGATTATTAACTCATCAAACAGAACAAGCGATCAGACAATTACGCATTCAATTTAATATTATTCCTTATGTAAAACAAATCGACACTTTAGCAGGCGAATTTGCCGCACAAACGAATTATCTTTATTTGACTTATCATGCGAGTGAACATGACATTGAGCCTAATCTCGAACGACCTATTTTAGTATTAGGTTCAGGACCTTATACCATAGGCTCATCAGTTGAATTTGATTGGTGTGCAGTGAATACATTGCGTACCTTACGCAGCGTAGGTAAAACTGCTGTATTAATTAATTCAAACCCAGAAACTGTTTCCACGGATTATGATGAATCTGATCGCTTGTACTTCGAACAATTAACATTAGAACGCGTACAAGATATTGCAGATTTTGAAAACCCAATGGGAATGATCGTGTCTGTCGGTGGACAAGTTGCCAATAATCTTGCATTACCATTAGCAACCGCAGGTTATCATTTATTAGGTACAACTGCTCAATCCATTGACCAGGCTGAAGATAGAGAAAAGTTTTCTGCTTTATTAAATCAACTCGGTATTGATCAACCGCAATGGACTTGTGTTACCAGCTTAGAAAAGGCAAAACAATTTGCCAAAGAAGTCGGTTATCCTGTTTTAATTCGTCCATCGTATATACTCTCTGGCGCAGCAATGAATGTTGCTTATGATGATAAAAGTTTGCAAGAATATTTAAACCAGGCAACTTTAGTGTCGCCCTTACATCCTGTTGTCATCTCCAAATTTATTTTAGAAGCCAAAGAAATTGAATTGGATGGTGTAGGATACAATGGAAAAGTAGTTATTGAAGCTATTTCAGAACACATTGAAAATGCGGGTGTACATTCAGGTGATGCAACCATTGTTTTACCTCCACAACGTTTATATTTAGAAACCATTCGCAAAGTAAAAGAAATCACAAAAGAAATTGCGCAAGCTTTAAAAATTACAGGCCCCTTCAATATTCAATTTATTGCTAAAAATAATCATATCAAAGTCATTGAATGTAATTTACGTGCTTCACGCTCATTTCCTTTTGTTTCAAAAACAACACATCATAATTTTATTGAGATTGCGACTAAAAGCATGCTTGATATTCTTGATCATCAAGCTGCTTATGAAACACTGGAATTAAATTATGTAGGCGTCAAGGCCCCTCAATTTTCATATCATCGTTTAAAAGGTGCTGACCCTGTTGCACATGTCGAGATGGCCTCGACGGGTGAAGTCGCTTGTTTAGGAAAAAATTTATATGATGCCTATTGGCGTGCATGGTTATCAACGGAACAACATATTCATGGCAAGCGTATTTTAATATCCATTGATGATGCACATAAAGAAAAATTCTTAACTTACATTCAACAGCTGGATGAACTAGGCTGGCAAATTTATACCACCAGCGGTACACACTCATTTTTATCTAAAAATGGTATTGCATCCAATTTTGTTTATAAAGCCAGTGAAAAAGGTGAACCAAATATTCGTTCGTTAATTGCTAATCGACAAATTGATATGGTGATTAACATCCCGGGCAATAATACACTACCCAACACATCGGATGGTTATGTGATACGACGTATGGCGATCGACCATCATCTTCCACTCATTACGAATGTGCAAATCGCGCAAATCATCGTGCAATGCTTAATTGATTATAAAGATAAGGAATTGCCTGTGAGGTCGTGGCGAGAGTTTGTGGGGTGATTTTCACATCAAAACACTCTCGTGTCTTTTCAAATAGCTTTCCATTGCAGGATCCGTTATATAAAAAAAGCCATCTGAATATATAGTCAAAACAAGGGATTAATCAGGTTTTTAAGCATTAGTATCTGCAATTATTCGATAACCCACTGATTTAATGACGTCTCACCGAATGCTTACCTGAAAAAAACACAACCCCTTGATTGATATCTCAAATTCCTACTGACTTCCCCCCTGGAAATTCACCAATCTTCAACTAAACTTAATAAGTAAGAACAAAAAATGCTCACCTTCATCACCAAACGAGGCAACGTAATATGGTGAAAAGCAATAAGAACAAAACGAGATGTATGAGGACGGCACTGCCTTTAATCGTTTCGCTTTTTTACACATTATTAGCATTGAATGCTAGTTACGCAAACCCTATAGGGGGAGAGGTTTCGTCGGGTTCAGCAACCATCTCACAACCCGATGCAAATACAACGCAAATCAATCAAACAACTGACAAAGCGATTATCAATTGGCAAAGTTTTAATATTGCACCAAACGAAGCAACACACTTTCAACAACCTTCAACCTCTTCCATCACACTAAACAGAATTAACCCAAGTCAAGGTGCTTCACAAATTTTTGGACAACTCACAGCAAATGGTCGATTGATTTTAGTGAATCAAGCCGGAATATTTTTTGGACCCACTGCACATGTTGATGTTGCAGGATTGATTGCAACAACTTCTGACATTAGCGATCAAAACTTTTTAGCTGGTAAATATATTTTTGATAAACCTTCTCCCTACAATGGAACCGTCATCAACAAAGGAACCATCATCGCTGCTGAACATGGATTGGTTGCACTCGTTGGAGCAAATGTTTCTAACGAAGGATTGATTAAAGCAAACACCGGTTCAGTTGTACTTGCATCAGGAAATAAATTTACAGTTGATCTCACTGGAGATGGATTAATTAATTTTGTTGTTGATGAAGCAACGACTGGCGCAGGCAAAGATGAAAATGGAAATGTCATGCATGATGCGGTGAGTAACAGTGGAAAAATTATTGCGAATGGCGGCACTATCACGATGACAGCGAACACTGCGCAAGGTGTTGTTGACAATGTTGTTAACATGAGTGGTGTTGCAGTTGCACATTCTGTTTATCAACACAATGGAGAAATTATTTTAGGTGGCAATGGACCCGTTCGTGTTTCTGGAAAATTAATTGCTTCGGGTAAAAAATCCGGTCAAACGGGCGGCACCATTAAAGTATTAGGTAAAAATATTGTTTTACAATCACCCGCCGTTCTTGATGCTAGTGGTGATTTAGGAGGAGGAGAAATATTAATAGGCGGTGATGCACATGGTAGCAATCCTGCTATTTCAAATTCATATATCACTCTCCTTGGCCCAGGCACAAAAATAAATGCTGATGCAATAAGTAATGGTGATGGCGGGAAAATAGTGGTTTGGGCAGATGGTTATACGGGATTTTTCGGAAATATTTCTGCACGAGGTGGTGTATTAGGTGGAAATGGTGGATGGGTTGAAACCTCAGGACATGAAGGACTTGCTGTCAGTGGCGCAACCGTTGATACACTTGCACCATTGGGGGAAACAGGCTCTTGGTTACTCGATCCTAAAAATATTATCGTAGCAGCGGGTGGCACAGCCACTTTAACAGATGTTGCTACATTTGCTTCTCAACCTTCAGCAACTCTTACCATTGATCCTGCTACGATTGACAGTGCATCGAGTAATGTAACGTTATCCGCCAATAACGATATTATTTTTAACAGTGACATTGCAATGACAAACTCAGGCATTAGTCTCACTGCAAGTGCACTTCGTACTATTACCATCAATGCTAACATCAGCACCAATAATGGCGATCTTAACTTAACTGCTAATCTTGTTTCATTTAACCGTAGTGATCGTGATGCTGGTCTAGGTGTTCTTACCCTAGCTTCAGGGACATCTATTAATACAGGAACTGGTGCTGTTAATTTAACGGTTGATGTAGGAGGAACAACATTTGTAGGAGATACTGAAGGTCCAATGACGTTAAGTGGTTCTATAACAGGAGGAGCTATTGATTTACGAAACGATGAGAATACTATTACAGATACGGGCGATATCACCGCTAGTACCAGTTTAACATTAGCTCCTGGTGGTGCATCAAGTACATCAACTAGTACTTTTTCGGGCATTATTAGTGGCAGTGGGACTTTGATTAGTCAAAGTAATGTCAGCGCTTTGTTTGGCGTAGGCGTATCTTTAACGGGTAATAATACCTATACCGGTGCTACAAGTATTACTTCTGGCATACTGAGCCTGGTTTCGACAACAGCATTAGGCAATACACCTAGTATAAGTGTTGCTTCAGGTGGTGGTGCTACCCTCGATATTGGTTTTAGCAATAATACGTTAGCAAATAAGAGTAATATTACATTAAATGGTGGTAATGGCTCAATCGGTGGTCTCACGATTACTGGAACCGGTGACGCATTAAGTAATGCAATTATATTAGCTGGTAATAGCGGTATTGGTGGTGCGGGTTCTGGAACTTTAAGCGGTGTTATTAGTGGTACTCGTAGGTTAACAAAAGCAGGTAGTGGAACAATAGCATTAACAGGAACGAATACGTATAGTGGTGCGACAGCGGTTAATGCAGGAACCCTGGTAATCAGTGCGGATTCCGGTTTAGGGACAGCACCTGTTTCAGCTACTATCAATAAAATAACTTTTGGCGGTGGTACATTAGAAACAACAAACACATTCACCCTCAATGCAAATCGTGGTATCTCTGTGAATTCAGGTGGTGGCACGATTTCACCTGACTCAGGTACGACCTTAACCTATAACGGCATCATGGCAGGATCTAATGCTTTCACTAAATCGGGGAACGGTACTTTAATTTTAGGAGGTGCTAATACTAATTCAGCGGGAGACACCGTTAGCGCAGGTATTTTACAACTTAATAGCAACAGCGGATTAGGAACTGGTAGTGGTACAGTTAATTCAGGCGCAGAATTATTATTAAATGGTGTTTCCATTACTAATGCGCTCACACTAACAGGAACTGGTGTTAGTAATGCGGGTGCATTAGCAACAACAGGATCCTCTTCTAATACAATCAATGCAGCAGTATCATTAAATGGCGATACTACGATTGGTGTCACAAACAGTGGTGATTCATTAACATTTGGCTCGAGTGGAACGATTAGTGGTCCAGGTGGATTAATAAAGACAGGCAGCGGAACACTCACATTAGCTACAACGAATACTTATAGTGGCGCCACAACAATCAATGCAGGTACATTAATTACATCTAATGCTTCTGCATTAGGACAATCTAGCAGCGTTATAACAATTGGATCAAGTGGTACGTTGCAAATTAATACTAGTTCAATCAGTAATCCTGTCACAATGAATGGCGGAACATTAACTGGAACAGGCACATCTTCTCTTGCAGGAAATATTACTTTAAATAATGCTAGTACTTTTTCAACTAACAGTAGTAGCGACTCATTTACTTTAAATGGATCTCTTGATGGTGCTTCTACATTAACACTTTCTGGTCCCGGTAATATCGTGATTGCAGGAGTTGTTGGTGGTAATACACCCCTTTCAAGCTTAATTTCAAATGCTAATACAAATATTAGTAATAATATTACTGCTGCTAACCAAACTTATAATAGTTCAGTAACATTTAGTAGTAATCCAACATTAGTTGTTCAAAGTGGCAATATGAGTTTTGGCGGCAGCATTTCAGGTAATGCTAATCTTGTAAGTAATGATAGCAATAATGCACTTTTATTACAAAACTCTAGTTCTCAAAGCTGGAATATGAGTGGTGCAAATAGTGGTAGTGTGAGCGTGGGAGGAACACTAGGATTTAGTGGTTTTGGTAACATTACTGGCGGCAGTGGAAATAATAATTTTGCATTTGCAGATGGCGCAAGTTTAAGTGGCACACTGAATGGTGGCGCGAATACGAGTGGAAATACAGTAAATTACAGTGCTTATGCATCACCCGTTCAAATTAATATGTCTGCTGCATCAGCAGGAAATATTTTGAATAATAATTCACAAATCATTACTAATTTCATCAATATCGGTAATGCGATAACACCATCAAATTCTACATTACAAACTGCTAACAAAACAAATACTATTCATATTACTTCTGGTGGTGTAGGTTATATCGTAGATCCATTTAATTTTAACGGTATTTATACTATTATTGGGCAAGGTGCTACATCAGTTGTCTTAGATACTAATGGAGTTTTAAATCTCAGCAATAACACAATAACCATTGGTTCAGTCACGATGTCTTTAATCAATATCCCGTTTTCGAATATCAGTGGAAATGTCTCTATTTCAGGTTCAACTTCAGCTTCAACTTCAGCTTCAGCTTCAACTTCAACTTCAATTTCAGCTTCAGCTATCGCAACCCTTTATTATGCATTATTACAAACTTCTCCAACTCAAGCGTATATTCCTTCACAACAACCCTCTTTATTTAATATTGCACCACAATCAATTTACATTGATGGAAATGTCTCATCGTCCAATAACTCAAATAAATTAAATTCTTCAACTGATGATACATACTTAAATACCAATTGGCCTCTTTCACCTACTGAAATTGTTAATCAGAATTTAAATCAAATTATTCAAAATCAATCTTTATTTCTAAGAAGTTATTAACTCGATGTTCTAGTTTTTCAGAAATCCTACCTAATTTATTGCATGCAAAAAATCCATATCAACACTTACAAAAAACCTCGTATATAAGATTCTTTATCAATAATTCTACCAGGGATATTTAATTCATGTTCTGCCTCTTGCAACGCTCTTTCTTCGCGCTCCCGTGTTTGCTTATCTTTCATATCCCAAACTACCTGGATGATTTCTCTTTTTCCATTTTTCGATTCTGTTATAAAATCGATTTCATATCCGGAACGTGTTCGATAATAAAAAATTTTTTCATTCTGTCTGCGCAAATCCAAATAGACCTGATTTTCAAATAATCTTCCTAAATTATCGGTTTGGCTAAATACATTAGCTTGCACCAAACCATTGTCTACAGCGTATATCTTTTTGGGTGTGATTTGTGATTGCCGTAAAGATTCAGTTAAAATTGGAACTGTCGCTATCAGATAAGCATCTTCTAGATAATCAAGATAATTATAAATTGTATCTTTGCTAACTTGAAAACCCTGACTTTTTATGTCTTTATAAAATTTATTTGCTGTAAATAGAGAAGCAAAATTTTTTAATAATGTATTTGTTAAATACTTTAATAATGCAATATTGGTTACATTGTGTCTCTCTACTACATCACGAAAAATAACAGTTTCTACATAACTTTGTAATGTTTCCCTCTGCAGACTTTCTGATAATCCCTGAATTGCAGGAAAACCTCCTATTTTTAAAAATTCTCGAAAATGTTTTTGAAACATATCTATCGTTTTTTTCCCTATAGGCTTATTAGGTTTCACTATTTTATGTGCTAATAAATATTCTTCAAAATCATACGGCCATATTTCTACAGAAAGCGAACGTCCCCGCAAACTAGTTGCAATTTCTTTACTTAATAATTTTGCGGAAGATCCCGTTAAATAAATTTGCACTTTTCTAGTGTCAAAAAATCTTCTGACGACCAATTCCCAACCTTCAATATTTTGCAACTCATCTAAAAATAAATAGCAATTGCGATGATGATTTTCAGGATAAAGGGTATAAAAGGATTCTATCAATTCTGCCATTTCTTTTTGGTTCATAGGCAATAATCGATCGTCTTCAAAATTAATATATAAAATACTTTCTATTGGGATTTTTTGTTTTAAAAGTTGATGAATATATTGATATAAAAAATACGTTTTACCTGTACGTCTCATACCAATAGCCACTTTAATCATTTTATCTGTTTCAGGAAATACTGCATTTCTTTGAACACAATGTTTTGTGTCTTTCAGTAAGTCATGAAAATCTTCTAATAAAGCTTCAAGTATTGTCATCTCTTTATCCCTCTGCATAAGGATAAGTATAGCAGATCCTTTCCTTCTGTAGAAGGCCAGGAACATGCTTTTCTTTCCTTGTGAGGAAGGAAAGGATTTAAAGCAGGCCGATCCAACTATCTGTTTTTATTGACAATATGTAAAATTAATTTACATAAACTCAGTGTTATTGTATAATTTTAACTCAACCTAATACTTGTTATACAAAAAAACCACGGGGTGTACCCATGTTTGCCTGTTTATTTGGATCACCAAAAATAGATAAGCCAAAAACAGACTTCAAGTCTGTTGTAGTAAAATCTGCACTAATCCGAAATGTAAACGAAGTAAAGACTGTGCAAAGAGCCCAAGTAGCTGATGAAGCTGATCCTATATCGTTTGACATAAATAGCTTTCAACCAAAGCCATCTAACTCTTCTGAAGTTAAATTACAGGCCTTAAAAGGAACCTTGTTTGAGGAAGAAAATACAAAACTTTATGTTCCATTGAAATCAATCTTTGACAACGTCTTAAGATATTTTTCAATCCACTATCAACATAACCCCTTCAATCTATTAAAAGCAATCCCTGCAAAAGAAGGCTGGCGATTTATTGTTGATGGTAATCGACAAAAATATATTACGGATTGTTTTAATAGTTATGAAAGAAACGAAAAAGGATATTTTTATTCAACTAGTTTAGCATTCACTTTTATGTTAAATACGGCCAAAGAATGCAAACTCGAAGATATATGTTTTGTGGATTTTTGCAAGGAGCTACATAAAAAATGTATGCAATTTATTTCAAGAGGCAGTCTTTATAATGACAAAGATGAAAAAGATCAAAATAATTCTGATCTAAGCGAATTTAGATCAGATGACGGAAATGCATGTCATACTTTTATTACATTAGACAACGGTCTTGAACCAACTGATTTATCAGAAATTTTCGAAAAAATGGTTGCAGGAAATGCTCCTTGGTTAGATCCACAATTACAAACAGGAAAACCATGGGAACCAAAATTTAAATCATTAAAAAATATGTTAGCGGAAGCAAAATTCGACCCCAAGGATGCCAAAAAATGTAAAAAAGAATTAAAAGAACTTGTGAAGGATGCAATACAAGCTCTTCGGACTGATTCTTTTACAAATGGCATCAAAATGAAAATGTCAGTCTCTGACCCTAAAAATGCTATTAATGAAAGAACTCTATTTGTAAAACAATTATTTGATCGATTTAAAAACTGGATAGAACAGGCTCAGGATACTTTTGATCAATTTGTTAGTATTGTCTCTGTAGTTCATGAATTAAATCAATCACATCCTTTCAAAGATGGAAACACTCGAACATTTGTCACTTTATTTTTAAACTTTCTTTTGATTAAATATAATTTTCCTCCCGTTATTTTAAAAGACCCAAATATTTTTGATTTTCAATCCTTGGAGAAATTAGTATTAGAAACCCTAGTGGGAATGCAAAACACATTGAATTTAGTCTTAGACAAACAATTATTTGGTAAGCAAACTTGCGAATTACATACTATTTCTCAATTTATTTCTACAGATACTTTGATCCAATATCACATTTATCAAATGCGGGGTGTATTTAAAAATTATTTCTTAACTAATGATGCTTTAGACTTTTCTTATCTCGATGCAGCCAATAGGGCGTTTGAAGCTTTTTGTTATAACTCTGAGTTTATCATTGGAAAAGAGATTAATCATGCAACCAAACAAGAATACCACCTTGAAATTACACATCAAGCTATTTACAAACAAACCTTACTCAAATTAGATGAATATTTAAAAAAATCTTTTTCTTCTATTTATGGATTTAATTTTCCAGTCGGAATAAAGCCTATATTTGATTTAATTAAAAAGGAAAAAGAAAGAAGTTTGTTTGCAAAACACGTATTAGAATTAATTCTTTTCTGTGGCAAAGAAGCGTGTCGCCTAAAAACAAATCCTCATGAAATTTATGCTT
>Ga0207039_1059_pt1 | contig 31241 bp, 27 predicted proteins | sample Alteio_BWMinCont_74_FD_153264 | JGI IMG/M metagenome (GOLD analysis project Ga0207039, IMG submission 153264) | Enriched cells from forest soil in Barre Woods Harvard Forest LTER site, Petersham, Massachusetts, United States -... | ecosystem: Environmental > Terrestrial > Soil > Temperate forest >... | reverse complement strand
GGGATTTAACAGAACCTTGAAGAGATAGGTTTGCCTTTATTTGTCCACCTAATGCACTATTTATGACACCATTAGAAAATATCTGCCCCAAGTAACTAGCAGGAAAAGAATCAGAAGTTTGTATTTGCAAATCATATATAGGATCAAGCTTGGCGTTACGATAGTTGTTTATCACGCCTTGCATATTGATGTTACTGCCAGAAAAATCGAAGTTTATATTGCGACAAATCAACTTCTGATCATCCAAAGTACAGGAGCCATTAATTGTAAGCTTTTTTGTTGGTTGATCGAAAATCATATTATTCATAGAAATTGATAAACCAGCATCAGGGTCTGCTATTAAAATGAAAGATTGATGGGAAAGCGTATTGCGCGCATAAGTTTTTAGTTTTATAAATATCGGCTTTCTGGCCTTTAAGTCAAAGTAAAATTTTTGACCTGAAGACATATTCATAGTCAAAAGATTACTTAAATTTTCAGGCGTCACCTGTGCAGCAATTTCGCCACGCCATTGGGTTATTTTATCTTTGGTAGTCTCGGCGTAATTTACTAAACGTCCATGCAAAATAAAAGAAGTATTGTCCATACTGCCAGTAACATCTTGCAATACAATGTCTGAATCTGCTAAAAGTGCTTTGCCTCTTATATTCTTATATAACCACTTCTGCTGTCCACATTTGAAACTTAGCCCATCAAATTCAATGACACCATTGAGTTTTTGTTTATCGAGGTGAGAGACATACTCAATGGAACCAGATATATTTCCTCTAAGATTGGCTATCTGATATTTCTTTATTAGCTGAAAATTAGACAAATGAGCAGCTGCGATATAATTTTGCAGATCGCTTAAATCAGCGCTATTTGTTTGCACGTTCAACTTTTCTAATTTACTGGCATTACCTGGGTTTTTTAGCACCAAACTGACTAAACATTTAGCATTAGGGCTAGATAGTCCCACCTTTTCCATAGAAAAAACTTTATCGACATAAATTAATTTACCACCATTAGCGTGAATTGATTGTTTTAGATTAGGTCCGGTAAAAACAAGATCAGCTGGATAAGCAGTTATTGTGAATACAGGTGCACCGGTTGTGCCAGAAACTCGCAAATCTACATCCGCCAGTTTACCCGTAAGATGCCAGTTATCTAGACAACTTGTCTCAAAATGAAATAACGACAAAATTTCACGCAAGTCAGTTATATTGATATTTTTTGCCTGCAAATTAAAGCGCAACGGGTCCTTCTTATTGGATGACATAGATGCATCAATATTGACATTGCTGCTGCCCACAGTAAAATGCATATTTTTGCAGGTCAAGTTGGCTGAATTCGATGCAAATAAACCATCCAAATGATGCATTTCTAGCTGAGGCTGTGAAAGCTTTAGTCCCGCATCATCAAATTTGATTTCGCAGCTGACATCATTGGCTTTATTAGTTTTGTCTTCTGTATTTGTTCCAATTACTTTTGCCAACACTTGGGCCTTGCCGGTTAAATCAATTCTGCAACTAGACTCAAGCCCAAGAAAAGTTTTAACTTGACGAGCAAACTCGGCATCGTGATTCATCTTGGCGGACAATCTATTGAGCTGTAATTCATTATTAGAAATAACAAGTTCTTGCCACTGCCCATCAGCATCTAATTGTCCAGAAACTTTCCAGGACATTTCGTCGTCTTTAAAAGAACAATCTTTCAAAACCAAACCTTGTCCTGATTTTCCAATTATTGTGCCAGAAAATTGTGCCTGTTTTGATAGATTTAATTGCTTGCAATATTTTCCTTCAAAAGGATTAATCAGCTTGGCTTTGTTGACAGTCAATTTGTTAATAGATACCAAAAGCGGTCTTAGTCCATCTATATTTACTTCATTTGCTTTGGCTTCAACGCTATATTGATCTTTTCCTTGCTCGGCATTAAAGCGCAAATCCAAAAACAGCTTGCCGTTTAAATTACTAAAAAGATTTTTGGCATCAAGCGTGTTATCACTAGGGATATTGTTATATACAAAGGCAAATAGAGAATTTAGTTTGTTTAGATCACCCAACAGACCAACAACCGACCATCGATCAGTCTTTTGTTTTTTATCTGAGCTAATAACGCTTGAACCAGCCATATTAAAGAGCAATTTATAATCTGGAACACGGACTGTGCATTTATTCCAAGCAAAAGAGTCTGGCTTGAAATTTAATTGCGCCGTTATAGAAGTTACCGGCAGCTGCATGATCGTATAGTCTTGAGGACGAATTACTACGTCATTTGCTTTCAATTGCAAATCAGCACCAATTTCCTTGCTTGGCACCCCATCAGCAATAGCATCAAAATCAAATTGTCCCGAACTTGGTATTAAAAGCCGTCGACAATTAGCTGAAGTAGGAAATTTCGGAATGGCTGAAGTCAACTTCGAAACAAAGGAAGTATAAGCTAGATTTTTATTATCGACGGTGGCAAGAGAAGTTATAGTTTGCCAATTTTCAACAGTAAATCTTTTGGTATTTAGTTCAGCGTGACATACTTCGTCCCACCATGGCTTATTTTCATCACCCCAGGCTCTACCATGCAAACTAAGAGTGGCATGCGTTTTTTGTCCAGGCAAACTAAAAGCAACATTTATTTGAGCTGGCGAAAAATGGCCGGCACGCTCAAGTTTGATTTGTACGTCATTCAATTCTGTATCAGAAAAATGCTGTTGACTTGCAGGCTGCCTATCTACAACAAAGATATGACCACCCTGCACTTGGATAAAATCAACATCTGGCGATATAACAAGTATATCGTCAAAATTCCAATTCTTTGGACCGGTATGCACAGCTATAAAAAGTGGTTTTTGCATGTTGACATATTGAATTTTTCCCACACCAATTAGTAATGGCCAAAGTGAAAAACCGATTTCGCAATTACCAGCCATTAAAAATGGCTCGCCTGTGCGTTCAGCTACAAGCAGCCTAGAGGTATTAACTGAAAAACCGTGCAAACCAAAATTCCAAGAAAGGCGTCCAAGCTTTACATTGCGATGAATGGATTGACCAATCACTTGCTCCAAACTGGGTCTCATCCAATCTATATCTATTAAAACAGCAATGAGGAATATGATGAGACTAAAACTAAGCCAAGTTATAACAAAGGATGCTCTGATAAAAAACAGTCTTAGCCGGACCTTCCTTGGGCTATCTGAACTGCTCAGGTCTAATTCTTTATCGTCGATTGCTTTTGTGGCTACCAAGGGAAAACCCTGTTTTTATTATTGAAGCACTATTATTTTACGCGCTTAGGTATAAGTTTAGCTCAAGAAGCAAGATGATTTTCATATGCATAGCGAACCAGAGCAGCTCGGCTCCCCAAACTTAGTTTTTTTCGTAAGCGTGAAACATGAACCTCAGTAGTACCTTCTGTTATATGCAATGTTTCTGCGATTTCTCTATTTGACAAACCTTCGGCCACTTTCTGTAATACCTCAATCTCGCGCGTACTGAGTTTAACACGCACTCTTTCCTGGCTTTCTTGTTTTTCTGTCAGTCGACGGGTTGAATTAACTACGCTATTTAATTGCGTGCAAAGTTCTGTGAGCTTATCAATACTTCGGCTTTGAGTATCCAAAATTTGATAAATTTTTGCTTGACTTATGGCGATTGCTAATTGATTAGCTATTCGCGTCAACAAATTTATTTGTGTAGTATTCCAAACTCGCATTTCATAACAGTCGTCTAAATGTAAGAAACCCATAAGCCTACCGCGATATATTAGCGGTACCATGAGCATAGATTTAATACTGTAAGTGGTTAAATCTGCTTTTACATCACAAGCAAATGGAAAACTGTCATCTTCATTTACTACCAAAGGACGTCTCTCGTCTACGGAAAGCAAAAGGTCATGATAACGAGCAAAAATGGTGCTTTTTTCTGGTATCAAACCTAATGCTGAGGTTGTAACCTGGCGCATAACTTTTACCTTTTCCAAATTTTCCGAGATAATGCAAATAGCAGTTCTAGATGATTTAAACTCAAGAGCAATACTCTGTGCAGCTTTATCAATGATGTCATCCAAATCCAATGAACCATGGATGGCAATAATAAGACGATTTAACAAAGCCTCGTCCTTGGATGATTGTTCAACCCGTTGATAGGCTTCTCTCACATTTTCAAGCAACATTGCTCTTTGTATATTCGTGACTAAAGCCCTGGGTAGAAATGTTTGATAAGAACCGATTTTAGGCAAAAAGTCCGATGCTCCAGCAACTATTACCTTAAAGGCAAGCTCAGTACTATCATTGGCAGTCATAACAATTAAGGGGCAACGCGGCTTCAATTGATGGCAAAGCTTTACCCATTCTTCGCCATCCATATCCGGAATATCAAAATCCATTACTACCAAGTCGTAATCTTTGTTTCTTAATGTTTCTAGTGCTTGACGTCCATTTTTGATAACTTCAACAGCAAAGAGTGGCGTCTGTGCCTTAATAGCGGCACAGCAAAGCTTAATTTCATCTTCCTTATTAGCCAGAAACAATACCAGTCGTTTTTCTGGCGACCAAGATTGCTGGTTTTTATCAGCCATGTTTTTCTTTGGGTTCCCTATACTGTGCTAACTACTAGCTTATACATGAACAAGTATCGGTTAATATAAACTCACTTGGCAATATAAGAAAGACAATAGATATTTATTGTTTTCCTACATATCAACATCCTCGCGAACGGATATAAATAAAGAGTAACCCTGCGGAAGAAGAAGGATGCCTAGGTAAATGCCCGCCAATCAAGTTATGACCAGTACCAATCCTCCCCGCTCAAGCTCTGGTCTTAATCAGCTAAGGTGTCCACAAATTAAATGAAGCAGCCTGTGCCCTGGCTGCTTCTTCTTTTTTATTATTCAGATTCTAGGCAGAATCCTGCCTGGCAAGCTATTGGAAAGCATAATCAATCACTTTCACTGCTCTACGATCCTAAACCAGTAACAGTCATAGGCTGCCTGCCCCGCTGAATGTAGACATTTGTTAATTGTGAGTGTTTTGCCGCTGGAGTATCTTTAATTTCTGCCCAGTAAGGTAAGGATTGCGGATTAAATTCTAGTTTCTCAGCTAATGCTCCTTCAGCATCATAAAAAACCCCTTGCACCTCATATTCGTCATCACCAAATTGGTTGATTTTCGGTTCACGAAAATAACCCAGCATAGTGCCATTCTTTTTATAGATATTTACTCTTCCTTCAGTCATCCTTAACCTCGCCTCGCTAAAAATTGGTGCATATTGTTAAATAGTTAATTTGTTAATAATCCAAGCATAGTTTATTTGGCTGCAAGTTTCTAAATAAATAGGGCGGATCTATAAAAAAGAGCTGAAAAGACTATATGCCGGAGAATATATTGTGTTAAGAAAAATCAGCAAGCAAGCTTTGAATGTCGATGACTTTGTTAAGGCGTGTTTTATTTAGAGAGTATCTGATAGATTATTTACTAGTTACTAAATTGGGACTTTAGAGAAAGCCGTAAGGAGTTTGCCAAATGTCATATACCATCGTCGCTGACCTTTGTGAGGGAGTGAGTGATTGTATACCGGTTTGCCCTGTTGAGTGTATTCACTGGGCAGAAGGTAAAACAAACACAAAAAATACCAAATATACGTATATAGATGATGCTACTTGCATAGATTGCGGTGCTTGTCTTTCGGTTTGTCCTATTGAAGGGGCCATTCTTGATGAATGGAAACCCGAATTGCAGAAACCTTAGATCAACCGCTGCAAATGTCGAAAATTCAAAAAACCTTTTTGGAGGTGTCCTTAAGGACACTCTTTTTAGTGAAATGTTGAGAATAGCCTGTGGGCTCATCTTTTGCAATGCTAATAGATATCTTTCTATGCTATGATCCTTGGGAAATTTAGTTGAATAAATATTAGGAAATTGTAAGATAATGGTTTTGCTTTTAGAGAAGAAACAAGAGATAGTAGTTGCGCAACAATTGCATGATAAAGACACTGGTTCACCAGAAGTGCAAATTGCCATATTGACCGAAAGAATAAATCAGCTCACTGAGCATTTGCGCATGCACAAAAAAGATTTTCACAGCCGCCGTGGATTATTAATGATGGTCGGCAAAAGACGTCGATTGCTCAAATATTTATCAAGCGAGAGCCACGAGCGCTATCGCAACTTAATCAGTAAATTAGGACTGCGCCGTTAATTACAGCGCAGGCGATAGTGCGGACTAACAAAGGCTTATCAGGTGCCTTTGTTCTTTTAGTTTTTATACCTGAACAATTATAAAATTTTCAAGCAATAAAGAGGAATGAAATAGTGCAAGTCATGACAGAGAGTGCGTTTAAAATTCATGAAACAAATTGCCAAATTGAAGGCAAAACAATTCATATAAAGACAGGGCGCTTGGCCAGACAAGCCGACGGGGCTTGTGAAGTCTCCTGCGGTGACACAAAAATATTAGTTACGTGTGTAGGAAGTAAGCAAGCTCGCGAAGGCGTAGACTTTCTCCCTCTGACTGTCGATTACGAAGAGAAACTTTACTCAGTTGGACGGGTGCCTGGTAGTTTTGGCCGCCGCGAAGGCAAAGCTCCTGATAAAGCTATTTTGATTAGTCGTTTAATTGATCGTCCCATTAGACCGTTATTTGCTAAAGGTTATTGCAATGATGTGCAAGTAATGGCCATCACTTTGAGCTCAGAAGACGAGAATCCTACCGATACGTTAGCTATGCTTGGCGCTTCTATAGCTATTGGTTTAGCCGGCTTACCTTTTAAAGGGCCCTTAGGGGCCGTGCGCGTAGCTCGAGCGAATGGACATTTTATTGCAAATCCTAGCTACCAATTAATGAGCGAATCAGACATAGACATTGTTGTGGCCGGTACGGAAACATCAATAATGATGGTAGAAGCTGGCTGCAAATTTGTCAGTGAAAAAGACATACTGGCTGCTATCGATTTTGCCCATGAGCAGATCAAAAAACAAGTAGCAGTCCAAAAAGACTTGTTTAAACAAATCGGTGTAACCGAAAGAGCATGGCAAGCACCAGAAGTTAATGAAGCCCTCCAAACTTTAATTGCTAAAACAGCTACCGACAAACTTAAGGCATCTATGAATGGTGTGACTGAGAAAGCTGTGCGCAACAATCTTATTAGTGAATCCAAACAGGCTGTAATTGATGCTATTGCCGCACTTGCAGAAGACGATGCCCTTAAGCAATTAAAGGACCAAGAAATAGCATATTACTTAGAAGAGCACGAAGCTGAGCTTATGCGCGCCCAAGTTTTAGACAAAGGTGTAAGAGCAGATGGCAGGCGTTGTGATGAAGTAAGACCTATAACTATAGAAACAACTTTATTGCCACGCGCGCACGGTAGTGGTCTTTTTACTCGTGGAACAACACAGGCGCTCTCAGTGGCCACACTCGGTGTGGGCGAAGATGCTCAGCGCTTAGATTCAATTGATCCACAGAAAGAAAAGCGTTATATGCATCACTATAATTTTCCCGGCTTTTCAGTTGGTGAAGTAAAACCTAATCGCGGTCCCGGTAGACGCGAAATAGGACACGGTGCTCTTGCCGAACGGGCAATAATGCCAGTATTGCCAACTCACGATAAATTTCCTTATACAATACGAGTGGTCTCAGAAATATTGGAGTCTAATGGTTCAACCAGTATGGCTTCTACTTGTGGATCCAGCTTGGCACTTATGGATGCTGGCGTCCCCATTTTAGAAACCGTAGGCGGCATTGCCATGGGACTCATTCTAGAAGGCGATCGTTTTGCCATTTTGTCTGACATCCAAGGATTGGAAGACTTCTTAGGTGATATGGATTTTAAGGTAGCTGGCACAAAAGAAGGCATTACTGCCCTACAAATGGATATTAAAATTGAAGGCATTTCAGCCGCAATTATGAAAGTAGCGCTTGAACAAGCTAAGCGGGGACGAGTTCATATAATTGAAAAAATGGAAGCAGTTCTACCAAAAGCTAGAACTGAGCTTTCTGCCTGGGCGCCAAGAATAATTACAATCCACATTAAGCCCGAAGATATTGGCACAGTCATTGGACCTGGCGGAAAAATGATCCGTCGCATCATTGAAGAAACTGACGCTACTATTGATATTGAAGATGACGGCACAGTGTTGATTGCTAGCGTAGGAACCGGTGGTGAAGCCGCCCGCGATGCAATTTTACGGTTAGTAAAAAAAATTGCCATAGGTGAAATCTATAAAGGTAAAGTAACACGCATTATCCCGGTGGGCGCATTCGTAGAATTATTGCCCGGCAAGGAAGGTATGGTTCATATCTCACAACTCGATAATAAACGAGTAGAAAAAGTTGAAGATGTAGTTACAATTGGACAAGAAGTAATTGTAAAAGTACGTGAGATTGATGATCGTCATCGTGTCAATCTGACTATGAAAGGCGTTAGCAGCGAAGAAAGAGAAGAATTTGAGCGCCAAGCTAAGGTATAAAAACCATATTTTAAATAAAGTATTTTTTCCTTTCCTAATGAGCCTTTTGGTTTTATTTGCGGCTAGTTTTGAACAAGCACTAGCTAAAACTAGAAGGCAATCAAAATCTAGACCTCACTCACACCTAGTCAAAAAACATCAAGCGACAAAAGAAGAAGAGCTGGCAGCCAAAGAAGCTGCTGCCCGCGAGGCCGCCGAAACACAATTAATCGAAGGCAAAAATATTATTCTCGCTCGCGCTTACAAACTTTACGATAGTGGTACAAACGAAAGTTTGCATGGTAATTACAAATACTCAATTTTGCAATTAAAACTGGCTGATGAATTGTTGAAGGAACACGGCCAAACAAATTCATCGCTAGCTCTTGTCACCCTAATAGCTCTTGCCTCTTCAGCTCAAGCAGGAAAAGACTATTCTTTAGCAAGATCGACCTATGACAAACTGCTCTCAATGCGCCCACAAGATACGCAGATTTTGTTGGCATTAGCCAAAATGGAAGCCTCACAAAGCAATTTCAATGCTGCTCAAAATTATGTTAACAGGCTTCTCGATCTTAATCCCACTAATGCGGAAGGCAGACTTCTTGTTGACTTTATCGCAAATAAATTAAAACCTGTAAAGAGATAATTATGCTTCTGTCTTGCAAATTAGGCATTTAGGCAAAAGTTCCTTGATAACGCGCAGAAAAGTTTAAGGAAGGGTCTCCCCTTCCTTAATTCATACTTTAAAACTAATATTCAAGCGGGCAGACTTATTTGCGGTCTACTCTTTCCTTAAATTCTTTACCAGGCGCAAAGGCAGGAACCATCTTAGCTGGTACCTTAATTTTTTCGCCAGGTTTTTGTGGATTATTAGTTTCACGGGCATTGCGTTTGCGGCGTTCGAAAGTACCAAAACCTACCAAGGTTACTCGATCTCCTTTCGCAACTACTTCTGTTATTACATCAGTTAATGTTGCCAAGGTTTCTTCTACTGCTTTTTTTAGTGTTATTTGTGCGCGCAGCAATCTCAGCGGCTAATTCTGCTTTATTCACGTATTTCCTCCTGTGTATTACAAGGTCAAAACCAGGTAATTGACCACGTAATGGGCAAGAATACCGCACCGCAAGGCTTGAAACAAGATATTCTGCATAAAATCTGCTCTTGATAAAGAAAGCTAAAGCTAAGCCCCTATTGGCTTAAACAATTTATGGGAAATCTTTGCCCAAATGTGTAAATTGGACAGCAAAAAGGGAACAACAATACTACTAAAGGTTAAATTTGGACACATTGACGATATGGTAGTCGGTGCACAAACGAATTCAGTCACTGCCAAAGGCAGTATTTTTACTTCTCGTCAGGCTGCTTATGAGGCAGCCAATGTGGCTGAATCTAAAAAATCACTGAGCACTCTAGTTCTAGATGTTAGAAAAGTAACTGTTTTAGCTGACTTTTTTGTGATTTGTGGGGCCAGCTCACAAAGTCAAGCAAAGGCCATAGTTAATAGTATCGAAAAAATGCTCGAATCTTTAGGTTTTAAACCACTAAACGTAGAGGGCAAAACAGAGGGCAGGTGGATTCTTATGGACTTTGGGTCAGTAATGATCCATGTCTTGCAAGAACAAGAACGCACATTTTATAACCTAGAGAAATTTTGGAACCACGCTTTGATTGTCGATAAAACGAGCTGGTCGAATACAAAAACAAATTGCTAAATTGGGGGTCATGGCAACATTATGAGTTTCAGAACTAGATTACAAGCATTTGTCGATAATCGACAAAAAATCCAAATCTGGTACGGAATGGGTTGTCATAATACTGTAACCGGCCGCGTGTTAGGTGTTGACCATGATCACATAGATGTTGAATCTTATTCCCATGAGAATGATGGACAAATCCATGTGCGTCGCATATTAGTACCATTACATTTAATACTACATATTGACATTACTTCTTCTGAAATAGTGGAAGAAGAAGAATTAAACAAAAACGACGCTAAGCAAGCAAGCAAACTCTTGTCTACTTTGTCAGCAGCAATAGATTTACCTGATATTCCAACAGGTTACGGCATAAAAGTTTTTTCTCAACTAAACTCATCTCATTCAGATCATTTTTCACGCATGACCATGGGACCGGGCGGAATTTATTTTGCTTGTGATGGCAGCATCTGGTTCATTGATCAAACAGGACATTTGATTGAATATGCTCGCATAAGAGGCAATAGTACAATTGCCGGTTTGTGTTTTGACAGTCGTGGCATTCTCTATGTTACTACCATCCAAGGCACAATTTATCGTATTGACCCTAATAAGAGCGGCAGGGTATTAGCCCACTTAGCGCATAGACAAAATAATGGCGAAATATTTTTAGCCGACTTAGTCATCGGACCTCAAGAAGAACTCTATGTGTCTAATTGCCCCAGCAATAATGGAGGCATTTTCAAAGTAGAAGCAGATGGTGAATATAAAATCTTATCTTCCGGTCCTCATCAGGGAACTCAAGGTTTACTTTTAGATCAAGAAGGATTTCTCTGGGGCTTAGAACATGCGACGGGTACGGTGGTTAAACGCTCCCTTTCGGGCTCGGCTTTGACGCGTATTGCAGTATCCGATTCTCAAGCATTTAATTTTGTCGAGGGTTTTGATGGTAATTTAGCCATGGACAGTCTAGGCAGATTATATGTAACAGCAGGACGAGCCGGTAATATAATCCGGGTAAATCGTGAAGGACGTAGCGAAACTTTCTTAACCGGATTGGTTAATCCAACTGGTATCGCATTCGGTGCCGATGGCGCATTGTTAGTTTTAGAAGCCGGCCGCTCACGCGTGCTAAAAGTAGGCGCCTTAGACAAAGCCGACCGCGCTGCTTCAGCTAGAGCACTAAGTTAACTTTGAAAGCGAGGTAGTCTAGATGAAAAAATACTTGGGCTCATTGTACGGTTGCCGATCTTAATAGGTTGACCTTAGCGTTCCATCTGAATATCGTTGTTGGGCTGGCGATATTAGAAGTAGGCTTAATTGCACAAGCTCTGTTTCAAGTTTTCTACTTTAAAAAAACACAAAAGAGAATTTTTCTAGCGCCACTAAAACATAATAATCATTCCAGCATCACAGTGGTCTTGTTTTGTCACAAAAATGCCACAGCATTCATGGATAATGTCAGCTAGTTCAGAAAGCTGAAATTTGCATTTTGGCCATAAACTGGCAAGAACGCTTCAACCAAATAAGGAGCTATTATGCATGATACAAATCATTTTGCACACCGAGATAACGATTTTCACCAGGATCCTGAAAGAAGAGAAAATAACTCAAGGTTTATTGAAGAGGCTCTCTTGAATTTTGCCCCTATTAGAATGCTGCCGGGAGGCTATCCTGCTTTGGCTGGTAGAGAGCAAAGCAATGACATGTTGCTGAAAGCGCGTAATGCATTAATGCACAATGATATTCAAGAAGCCGCCCGTCAATTAATACGCGAGATAGAATTTTGCCATGCCAGACCAAATATGATCAACAGTCCTTATGAAATAACGGCTCAAGCCGGATTAAATGCCATAAGAGAACAAAGGTCAGCCGCTGAAATTGATCATACTATGCAAGAAGTATGGTTGAGAGCTAGCGCAGAAGGCCAAAATACTTTCTACAACGTAAACCCAAGATACTATTGAATAGTAGTAAATGAGATCACTAAAGCAAAACAAGATCGGTATTTCGTCACTATCAATGAACTGTTCTATAAATTAGAGTGTGCTTTTGCTTTCAGCAGTAGCCGGTTTCTGGGTAAGTTCAACGTCAATTGTGATATCAACATCATCACCGACTAAAGCACCACCGTTATCTATATTACTATCAAAAGCCAAGCCGAAGTCTTTGCGATTGATTTTGGTTGTAGCTTCTGTGCCCGTGCGCAAATTGCCATATGGATCTTTGATAGGAGCGGGCAATGACTCGGCCACTAAAGTTACCGGTTTCGTGACACCATGTATGGTCAAATCACCTATTACTTTAAAACCACTAGAGTTTGGCTCAACCTTAGTAGATTTAAAAGTGATAGTTGGATATTTGGCCACATCAAAGAAATCTGGAGATTTAAGATGCTGATCTCGCTTCTCTTCATTTGTATTGACGCTACTTGCATCAATGGTGGCTGAAACGCTGCTACTAGCAAGGTTTTTGCCATCATAATTTACACTACCTGAAACTTTGGGAAAGTCACCTCGTACATTGGAAACCATCATATGTCTTACAGTGAAGTGCGCGCTTGTGTGCATAGGATCGATTTTCCATACCTTATTAAGCGCTGCGCTCACTTCGTTACTCTCGTTCGCACGCGCGTATCCACGTTCGCCTGGCCGATGGCTCACCGCCGCCGTTGGCTCACTGTATTTATCTAGCCCTGATCCGGTCTGCTTTACAATACTGTCTGAACCGACGGCATACGCAAAAGATTGCTGAAATAAGAGTACCGATGAAAACATAAGTATTTTTGATAGCTTCATAGCAAAACTCCTTGCATTAGTTGCTCCAGGGCAGGAGCATACATTCACTCAACTTAGATGGATATTATAAACAAGAAATTGGACCGTTCGGTCTAATTGCGAATTATTTAATTATATTTTTAGCTATAGCTTGCAAAGTTTCAGGGTTTTCAATAGATGAGGTATCAATAATTTCTTCGCCCAGATATTTTTTTCTAATTGCGCCCCTGACAATTTTTCCAGATCTTGTTTTTGGTAAGGAAGAGACAAAATATAGATCCTTTGGACGTCCAATAGCACCAATCTTGGTGACAATAGATGCAACAATATTGTCTTTGAGCTGAGCATTGGCTAATACATCCCTGTTTAAAACTACAAAACAGACAAGTACTTCACCTTTGATTTTGTCAGGCACCCCAATTGCCGCAGCTTCTTTAACCGCCGAGTGCCCAATTAAAGCGGATTCTATTTCTCCTGGGCCTATACGCTTGCCAGAGATTTTTATAGTATCATCCGATCTCCCGTATAAAAACCAATAACCGTCGGCAGTCTGTTTTGCCCAATCCCCGTGATACCAAATATTTTTAAAGCGACTAAAATAAGTATCAAGATAGCGTTGGCTATCTCCCAAAAAGCCACGGGTTAGAGAAGGAGCGGGTTGTTTCAAAACAAGATGTCCGATGGCGTCTGTTAGACTGCCTGTAGTCTCATCATATACATCTACATCCATGGCCAGTCCCTTACTGCCAAGCGAGCAAGCCGGAAGAGGCATTGTCGGCAGAGGCGTCAGTAAGCAGCCGATTAGTTCTGTGCCCCCTGATATATTCATGATGGGACAATGTCCAGAACCAATTTTGTTAAAGCACCACATATAGTTTTCTTCATCCCATGCTTCGCCAGTCGAGCCCAGATATTTGATAGACGAAAAATCGTGATGAGACATTAAGTGATCGCTTTCAGCCCTTAATATCCTTATAGCAGTAGGACTGACACCCAAAGTATTTATGCGATATTCGGCTATAAATCGCCATATATTATCGGTGTAAGGATAATCAGGAGCTCCATCATACATAACCAGAGTACCACCCCAATATGTAACACCAATCATTTCCCAAGGACCCATCATCCAACCAATATCAGTAAGCCAAAAGAATCTATCTGATTTTTGCACATCAAATACAAGTCCCAGCTCTTTGGCAATCTGCGCGAGAGCCCCAGCATGGGTATGAATAGTACCTTTTGGTTTGCCGGTTGTGCCTGAAGTATAAAGATAGAGACAAGGATGTTCGCTGGGCAAGTCATACGAAGTGGAGAAGGGCATTAAATTGCTAATGGCATCATCGAACCAAATATCGTTGGGCTTATTATCAAACCAGTCTACTTTGTTCTCACAATATTTGACGACTACTATGTGCTTAAGAGACGGCACTGAATTACGCATTTGGTCGACATCTTTTTTTATTTCTAAAAGCTTGCCCCGACGTTTGCCACCATCAGCTGTAAAAATCACTTTGGCTTGAGCATCTTGCATACGGTTGGCTAATGGCTCAGCACCAAAACCGCTGAATACTGGTACTGCCACTGCTCCTAATTTAAAACACCCAAACAGTATCGCCAAGACTTCCGGTATCATAGGCATATAAATGCCAACCGCATCTCCACGTCCTACCCCTAAGTGTTTTAATAGAGCAGCTATTTTTCCAGATAATATATTGAGTTCACCATAGCTCAATCGTTTAGACTGACCAGATTCATTTTCCCAAATCAAAGCTAAGTGGCTAGCACCGACCCTTTGTCTTGTCGATTGATTTACAGTTGTTGCACTGTCATCATCTACTACGTGCCAGTCTAGACAGTTATAGGCAATATTCGTTTCACCACCAATAAACCAGTCAGTCCAAGCTAATCCTTTACTTTGGTCAAGCAAAGTATGGTATGGCTTTGACCATTGCATGCCAGCAAAAGATACAAAGCTATTCCAAAACCATTCGATATCATCAGTCGATTTCTGAATTAGTGAGCGCCAATCTTCGGGATCGATACTGTTTTTCTGAGCAAAGTCTGCGACACGGCTTGTTAGATAGTCGCCATTTGGTCGCCAGATTATTGGAGAATCCGTCATATTAAATAGCACTCCGTCAACTTCGAGGCTACAATGGCGTAACTCATACGCCTTTGCCTCCGCTCATCCTTCAACGTTCCGCTCGCTGCGCATGTCGCCTCGCTTCACTACCTCATTTTTGCTTTTTAGTAATTTAATTGTGAATTTGTGTTCTGCATTACCTGTCTATATTTTATAGAGTATTGCTTACGGCTTACCAATGATGCTAATTTTAAACGCATTCACTCAAACTTTTGATGTTCGAAAAGACGTTTGTACTTGAAAACCAAAAAGATACAAAATTGATATGCGGACCATAGACAAAGCGCAGAATAAACACTAATTATGTTAACTGGCATTATTACTATCATAGCTTATTTGCTGATGGCGGTTTTAATCTACCGCAAAGTGCTTTCGGCGCTTGTGGCATTGCCCATTATGGCAGTTGCACTGGCAATAATTGGCGGCGTGCCGGCTAATGATATTTTGAATGAGATCATTGGCAAAGGAGCTTTAAAGCTCAGCACCACATACACTACCACGATGTTTGGTAGTATTTTGGCTGAACTCCTAAATAGACTCGGTATTGCTAAATCAATAGTAAAAGTTGTAGCAGAATTTGCAGGGGACAACCGCTTCTTTCTAGGTTTGGTCTTGACTCTTGTCACTGCTCTTTTATTTTCGACGCTAGGCGGTCTGGGAGCAGTCATTATGGTTGGAACTATTATTTTGCCAATTCTTCTCTCTCTGGGCATTACAAACAAAACAGCCGGAGCATTATTTTTATTTGGTATTAGTCTTGGGGGTATGTTCAATATCGTTGGTTGGCAAATGTATATGGATGTATTGAATATTCCCAAAGACCAAATTATCAATTTTGTTTCTCATTTTGCTTTCGTTTCATTGTCACTGATTATTGTTTTCCTCACCATCGAATTAAAAGACAAAAAGAATATTTTATATGCGTTAGTAAGTTTCTTGATTATAGGCTGTGCCTTTTTAGGCATTCACACTATCAAGAACAATATGCTTTTTCAGACAGCAAATAGTCAATCAGCTCCCACCATATTACACACATCTATAGAAGCATTTTCTGTCCTTTTGTGCTTGTTGATACCATATGCAGTATTTCGGGCAAGCTCCAAAAAAACAGATTTACCTTTCCTTGTTTATCTCACTCCTCTTGTTGCTTTGTGCTTAGTTTTATTCTTTCAATGGCCGTTTATTCCAGCTTTTTTAGCTGGTATTGCATATGCAGTCCTCGGCTCTTGGCGCTCGGATTCAGTCAAAATTCTCAATCAATCGATAATTGAAGGCATTACCACGGTGGTACCGGTTGTCGTATTAATGATAGGTATAGGCATGCTTATAACTGCTGTTCAGCATCCAAGCTTTGCTCAAAGTATTACGCCTCTATTACAGCATTGTATTCCACGATCAGAATTACAATATATCGTAGCATTCACATTTTTGGCACCACTGGCACTCTACAGAGGGCCTCTCAGTATTTGGGGCATGGGCAGTGGCATAGTGTCACTAATGCAAAAAGCTTTAATATTATCTGGTCCTGCTATTATGGGCATGCTCATGTCAGTGGGGCAGATACAAGGAATTTGCGATCCTACAAATACTCATAATATTTGGATAGCCAGTTATTTAGGTACAAATACGCAAGCCCTTTTGCGTAAAACGTTACCTTATGCTTGGGCGGCAGTGATTCTAGGGCTGACGTTAGCATGTAGTTTAGGTTATCTGAATAAGTAATATGACTGCTTCCAATATACGTATAGGGATCGACGTAGGTGGGACTTTTACCCACGCTGTTGCAGTTGATGCCATTTCATTGGCAGTTTTAGGACACACTAAAGTTCCAACCACACACGAATCTAAAGCTGGTGTAGCACAGGGTGTAATTGAGTCCTTAAATAGATTACTGACAGATTTGGATATAAGTCCAGATAAGGTCTCCTTTATCGCGCATAGCACTACCCAAGCTACCAATGCCCTTTTAGAAGGGGATGTAGCTGCGGTAGGCATATTAGGAATGGGCAACGGAGCTATAGCTTGGTTAGCCTCTGAACAAACTAAACTAAGTAAAATTTCTCTTGGTCATGGATATTTTTTAAAAACATATCATTGTTTTCTCGATACTGCAAAAGGTCTTGACAGAGACAGGGTCCTAAAAGCATTTGCTTCGTTAAAAGAAGCCGGGGCCCAAGCTTACGTAATTAGTGAAGCTTTTTCTGTAGATAATGCCGATAATGAAAATTTTGTCCTATCTATTGCTAAAGAATTGGGTTTGTCTGCTACCACTGGAAATGCCATAAGCAAACTCTATGGATTGCGAACAAGAACAAGAACAGCAGCATTGAATGCTGCCATGATACCAAAGATGCTAGAAACAGCTGGTCTTACGGAACAAGCTGTGCGCGAAGCTGGCATTAAGGCACCATTAATGATTATGCGCTCTGATGGCGGAGTAATGGACCTTAAAGCTATGCGCGAGCGCCCTATTTTAACCATGCTTTCTGGACCTGCTGCCGGTGTAGCGGCTGCCACAATGTTCTTGCGTATATCAGATGGTATATTCCTAGAAGTGGGCGGCACCAGTACAGATATTTCGGCAATTAGAAATGGCAGAGCCAGACTTCGCTATGCTGAAATTGGAGGACATAGACTGCATATGCGAACCATAGATGTTCGGACTGTGGGTATTGCAGGTGGCTCACTAGCAAGAAGTCGAAATAAAAATATTATCTATTTAGGACCACGCAGTGCCCACATTGCTGGGCTTAAATACGCAGCTTTTGTTGAAGCGAATGATAATAGCTGTGTTGAGCTAATATCTCCAAAAACGAACGATCCCAATGATTATATTGTTTTGACAAACAATAGCCAAAATACAAAACTGGCGATTACAACAACTTGTGCTGCTAATTATTTAAATCTAGTTCCGGCTAATGATCCAGCCCGGGGCAATAAACAGTCAGTAACAGCAGCATTCGAAGCTTTAGGTAAATATTTAAATCGCAAGCCCGTGGAGTGCGCACAAAAATATTTAGAATTGGCCAGCGCTAGCTGTGTACCTATATTAAACGACTTTGTCAAGGCACAAAAATTAGACAAACACACTCTTACTTTATATGGTGGTGGAGGTGGTGCGGCTGCCATTGTTCCTTATTTAGCCCAGAAGTTAAAACACCGTTATGAGCTAGCTGAAAAGGCGGATGTAATATCAGCCATTGGCGTCGCATTGGCTTTAGTGCAAGAGACCGTGGAAAGACAAATAGTAAAACCATCACAAGATGATATTTTAAAATTACGCCAGCAAGCATATTTAGCAGTACAACAAATGGGTGCCGAACCTAGCTCTATACAGGTATTTGTTGAAATAGATTCACAAACAAATGTAGTTCGCGCCACCGCCAGCGGTGCTACCTCCATCATCGATGCCCATGGAGTTAGCAAAGTCCCTCCCCAGGAAGATATTTTAAAAACTGTGGCTGAATCGATGCATGTTTCTGCTCAAGAAATAAAAGTGGACCTAAAAACAGCTTTCTTTACTGTATATCGAACAATAGAAAATAAAAAGCGCAAATTCTGGCAAAGGAAAAATGAAGCCTTAAGGATAGTCGATGCAAAGGGTATTATTCGCTACCAAGGAAAGCAAGCTGAAACAGTTTTAGTTAAGAAAAAGGATTCAAGTAGCTTGCTAGCAGAAATTATTAATCGCCTTTCCAATTGGGGAGATGCTGGAAAAACTTCTCCCACCATTGTAATTTTTGCCGGAGCAAAAATTATTGATCTATCGGGGCTCATCGATGCTAATCAGTTAATTTCTGTTGCTCAGGCTGAATTAGAATTATTTGCAGTAGAGGAAGAGATTATCATTCTTTCAACAAGAAATTGAAAATTTGTTGTTGAAAAGAAGGCAAGCGGTTATTATCACGATAGTTATTTATAAATAACACGGTCTCCCATCCTAGCGAGTACATAAATTGATAAGCGGCGCCAATATTCTAGTAGTTGATGATGATCAATCGCTGACTTTGGTGCTCTCAGAAGTGCTGCAAAGTGCGGGGTATAGGGTCGTCATAGCACATGACGGATTTAAAGCAATAGCTGCCTGCAAGGTGCGCACTCCAGATGTGATTATTCTTGACATTAATATGCCCCTAATGGGTGGCGCCGAAGTCATGAATAGATTGCGCTTAGATGAAAAAACCAGGGATGTCCCCTTGATATTTTTGGGCAGCCGAGAACAAGCTAATAAAGCAATGCAATTGGGTGATGATGACTTAAGCGATTATGACATTGTACTCAAGCCGTTTGACCCACGTGAATTGATATCACGAGTAAAGGGGCAATTGAAACAGAAGGCCCTTAAGGACAGGCTAAAAGAGAAGGAGCAATTATTACAACAGCTTTCTTTGGCTGATCCTTTAACCGATTTAAAAAGTCCAGTTTATCTAAAAGAGTTTCTAAAAACAGCCATACGCCAAGCTAGACGTTACGGAATCCCTTTTACGATTGCTTTGGTAGAATTGGACAATATCAAAGCTTTAACAGAAACTGTGGGACAATTAGGTAGCGAACAATTGCTAGCCGCAGTAACCAAACATATTGCCAGCCAGATGCGTTCATCAGACGTAGCAGCTCGAACTGGTGACTATGAATTCACCATTGTTTTGACGGTAACTGATAAAGAGGGCGCAGTTGAATTCGCTGAACGGGCTCGCACTCTAATTCAAACTTCTAGCTTTGATATCAATAATAAACCCGTTAACGTAACAATAAGCATTGGTTTGTGCCAATTTGTGGACACCATGGATAATGAAGGCAAAATAGTTATTTCACATGCTAAATTGGCGCTTCAACAGGGACACGATAATGGCGGGAACGTCACCTTGATGGCCGAATAAGTCTAATCCCCTCACATACCGTGCTAAAATTTCACTGTCGGGGCGTAGCGCAGCTTGGTAGCGCGTCCGTTTCGGGTGCGGAAGGCCGGAGGTTCAAATCCTCTCGCCCCGATTTATAAAAAGCCGCACAGACTGAGCCTTTCCGCAACAGAAAGATCTTTATTAGGCTGCTTAACAGCTATCCACATAATGTACGTTATCGGCTGCTTGAATTAAAGAACATTTGCTTAACTGTCTGGATTGAAAAAAAATATCATTTTTTAAGAGTAAAATCTAAATTAGCGAGCCCATAAGCTTATGGAGGAGACGTCTATGCAAATTTTATATCCTTTACCTTCGACGATATTATTATCAGTGCCACTCCTATGGTTTTATTTCATTGTCCATAAAATCAAACTGGACGGTCAGCTGTCTTCGTTGCTTTATGCATCAGGTTGTCTGCTTGCTAGCTACTTTAATTTACTACTTTGTATTTACTAATCATTTTATTGCTAATCTTACTGCTGGGATGCCCGTCGTTGGCTTAATTTTGCTGACACTGACCGTATCCGCGGCGTGTGCAATTGCCGACATGTCTATTTTGAGATCGTGGACCCTGCAGGGATTTTTCCTACTGTTGGTAGCAAGCGTTCCGCTTTTATTCATAGGAATGATTTTTTGTGTAATGAATGCCGGACAGGCTAATCTTTAGTAATTATCAGAAAAAAGTGCCAAAAACGGCCGTTTCGGTAGTTTTAGCTATTTTTTGAATATTATCTTGAGAAAAAGCGGCAAACATCGTTTTTGGTAAGATTGGCAAATAGAAATTTGCCGCCGGCGAAGTCGGATTAGTGCTTCGTTAGCTTAGGACAGCTAAGCCTTTGGCGTCCACTAAATTTAGGAGTTTAAGGGAAGTACCATTAGGAGTTTTAACACCATGTTCCCACTTCTGTATTGTGGACGTGGCAGTATTAAGATAAGCAGCAAAAACAGCTTGGCTTGCCCCGCATTGCTCCCGTATCTTTTGTATTTGTTTGGGTGTGTATTCTTTAAGCGTGGGAAGGCATAGAGCATCAAACTCACGCATAGTTTGTTTATCCATGACACCAGCTTTATAGAGGTCTTTTGCAGATTCATGTATGGTTTTTAGTATGCGACTCGCCATTTTTCTTTACCCCTTTTTGATTTCTCTCACGGCACCATTTTCAATTGAGTGCTTAAGTTGCTTTTCTGTATAAGCTAATAATTCCTCGGCAAATTTTTTTGATTGCTTTCAGTTCGTTGGTATCGATATTTTCACGTTCATTTTTGGCGAAACCAAATGTAAAAAATACTTTTTCTCTAGCTATTTATACGCTATTAAAGTACGAGCACCACCGCGTTTTCCACGACCAGGCATCTTAATGCGTTTTTTGTACACATTGCCGCCAAGACTGTCTCCTATTAAACCTTGAGTGATTTCTTCTATTGCTTCAGCTAAAACTGCCTCAGTTAATCCCTCCTTTGTAGCCTAAATATGGAATCGTTTGGTTGTAAATGCGCGCATTAATTACCTGTCGCTTCGTTAATTAATTATAGCACCTGGTCCCACGGACTGCAAGAGCTTAAATTTGCCGATATTTGCACCAAATATTTAGGATTGAAGCCATAGGTATTTTGCGAACTACAAAAATATGCACCAAAAAAGGCATCAAACGTACTATCGATGACAATATAGTGGAGGTTCAAATCCTCTCGCCCCGATTTTGGAAAGCCGCATTACGTAATGCCTTTTGAAGGTACATAAACAAATTTACAACTTAAAACTAGTGATGCTGTTTCAATCGATTTATTTTAATTAGATACCCCATAAAATGCATACTACGCATTGCAGGTGTATTATCGCTAATCTATAAGTTTTAACTAGTGGCTGTATTCAGATAAGCAGCAAAAACAGCTTGACTAGCCCCGCACCGCACCCGTATTTTTTGAATTTATTTGGGCGTGTATTCTTTAAGCGCGGGAAGGCAGAGGGCATCAAACTCGCGCATAGTTTGTTTGTCCATGACCCCGGCTTTAATTCTCTAAAGTACCATAGCCAGTTTCTCGATTGCATAATGGGCCGACAAGTATTTCATAGTCCACAAAATATACACAAAGAGACACCAAACCATTTGCTCGCAATGAAATTTTATTTGTGCAACCATTATTTTTCGGTCCAATTCTCAATGGTAATACCCTTAACTCTTCTGAATTCACGGACATTATTAGTTACAACTGCTGCGTTAAGACTGCGAGCCTGGGCTGCTATCATCAAATCATTAGCTCCTATTATACAGCCACGCTTATGCAAATCAGCTCTTATATCGGCATAATGCTCCGCTGCTAAACGCGTCCAGTCAAGCACAGCAACATGCTTTATAAATCCTTCAAACGCTGCACGAGTGAGTCTTGGCTTATTTGAAAGTTTAATTCCATATAGCAATTCCGCTTCTGTAACTACAGATATTGCAATGGTTTCAAGATTAACTGTTTGTAGTCGATGAAGCAAATGGGGATGTGATCGCCTCATAATGTAGGAACAAATGTCTGTGTCAAACAAATATAACTGCATTAAAAATCGCGGTGCTGTAGTGGTAAATCTTTTATGCCGACCATAAAATCATCGGGTGCAATGGGGCCATTCGATAAATATTCTTCCCAACTCGATGGCCGCGGTGATATAACTACTTTGTCACCCTCCCGGTGAATGTAAACTTCCCTTGTGGCAAACTGGAATTCTTTGGGTAATCGTACAGCTTGACTGCGATTACTAAAAAAAACTTTGGCTGTGCGTTCCATTAACCTATCCTCCCTGCATATCACTTTCAGTATATACTATCCGTGCCATATGTCAACGTATATGGCATTTTGCTAGGATGCTTAGGATGAAATAGCTTCCAGAGGCAGGTTTTATCAAGCTACAAAAATATACAGCAAAAAAGGCATCAAACGCACTATCGGTGACAATATACTGGAGGTTCAAATCCTCTCGCCCCGATTTATGAAAAACCCATTGTCTCAGTCCGCTCAAGCCGATTAATCGGCAAGTCCAAAGATTACGGAAAGCAATTGGCCCAAAGCTAGCAATTCTGTATTATTCAACCGTCCTATGACTTTTCCACATTTTTTTCGAGGGAAAGCAAGAATTTTATCAATCATGATCTGCGATGTGACTTTTAGCTTATTTTCTGGGTTTGGTTCTATAGTGAGCCTAAGTAGTGGTGCATAAGTAAAGCTGCTGGTGACCAGTGCGACGAGTACGCTATCTGTGTTACTGATTAAATCTGATTGTACAATAACTCCTGGTCTGGGCTTTCCATAATCGCCACGAGCCGAGACTGTAATAATGTCACCGCGTTTCACAAATTCGGCCAATCAAAAGCAGCCTCAATGAATCTAGTTGCTTCTAGCTGTTCTGGTGCTCTACGTAATAGTGCCATCTCTCGCTTAATTTCTCTTTTAAAGGCAGCACTACGCGTATCCGGTACCCAAAAACGCAAAAGGCGCATTCCCTTTAACTGTTTATTGCGGCGGTAGCGCTGAAACTTACTAACGGGCTCTATACGTACTTGTGCCATGACTAATACCTTTTATTGCACAGCTAAATCCGTTGGACAATAAACCTAATTATACCATATTAGTAGCGCGCTACCAATTTTATTTTTATGAAATGGCTCCTTCCTAATAGCCAACTCAAGAATTAATCACTTTAATTTTGAATATTTTAAAATTAGCTACATTTCTAGTTACGAGTAATTTTCATGGGAGCATTACGCAACGGCGAGTGAGCAAAAAACTCAGCAAGGTTTCCAACTCGTTTAGATTTGCGCTCCCATTCTTCAGCAGAAACAATTACAACTGCGATTCGTCCATTTTTAGTGACAGTCTGTGGTCCCTTTGACTGAGCTTTATCTATAATTTCGCTAAATTTTGCCTTAGCCTCAACAACTGTCCATACCTCGGAGTCCATAAATTATCCTCTTTGCAGTTTTCTAGTTACGGAACCAGGGCTAGTACGCGGGCAGGGCTACCAGTGCCGCCTTCGATTTTTAATGGGGCAAAAATTACCACCGTGCCGTTGTTAGATAATTGATCAAGGTTAGCTAGATTTTCTACTATAAAAAGTCCATGTGATAGAACAAATTTGTGCACTGGGAAGTCTTGGGACGGACCATTGTCAATTGAGAGGGTATCGATTCCTAAAGCAGCAATTTTATGATCATTAACTAAATATTTTGCAGCTTTTAATGAAAAGCCAGGATAACGCATGACGCCTTTGCTATCAACATTACGGTATTGTCCGTCGATAAAGTAACGCTTGCTCCAACCAGTTAAAAGCAAAACGGCTGCGTGGGGAGGAATAGTATTTTTCTTTTCGAATTCTTTGATTTTTTCTCTAGTGAGCGAATAATCGGGATTTTTTTTGACTTCGTCCTGCACATCAATAATTGCGGCAGGTAATAGTAAATTACTGGGATCTATTTGATCGATACTGGTGCCACCAGGGCAAAAATGAACCGGAGCATCTATGTGTGTGCCTAAATGTTCGTGAGTAAAAAACGCCCCGGAACCATAACCATCTTTATCGACAGTAGATAAAATTTGGTATTTAAATTCGTTCGCCTTGCCATCATAAGTAGGCACTGAGCTATTTAAAGGTTGGGTTAAGTCAATTACTTTTGCTCTATTAGGCAAAACAATAAAATGGTCATTATTAGTGGTGACACTTTTTTTTGTAGCCGCCATTGCGCAAGATCCTCCAAATAAAGTCAAACACATTATGCCTATCGCAATTACAGCATAATAAATTTGACGTATTTGATTAGTCATTTTTGTCTCCTGCATTTGCGAACAATTGTAGTAGTTAGAATTATATTTTTCTACTTCATCGCTTGTAAACCGAGAAGAAAAGTGGGGACAGTATTTACTATGCAGATGTCTCTTTGCAAGTTCTGAAAACATATTTTCAGAATTATTTTTTGCATTCTTCGCAAATTGCAAAGTCATAAAATCCTAGCAAATTGCCTATTTTCAGGCAGTCGGAAGTTTTATTAACATTTACTAATGGACGGGAGGCGATAAGCGGTTAACCTTAAGGAATATGCCTTCACGTGGGGTTATATACACCAGCAATGGTGGCAAGTGGAATCGACCGGTCTCACTAGTTCGTAACTTCAGATTGGATGCATTTTTAGTATCACTATAGTGTTAAAGGAAATTAGACGATGAACATCAAAGACGTAACTTCAACTTTATTAGTTTCAGCAGCTCTAACTGGTCTGTTCGCTGGACCAGTATGTGCCCAAGAAACCAAAGATGAAAGCACAACTACCGCCAAAACTGAAAAGGTAGAAAAGAAAACAACAAAGAAAGCCGGCCATAAATCTGAGAAAAAATGTGCCGACAAGAAGAAATGCAGCGGCAAATCTGGTTGCAGCGGCAAGGAAGAAACCAAGTAAGCATTCATTTAATAAGGACAGACAGCAAATGCTGTCTGTCCTTATTAATGAGCGCTCAGGAAAAACGCCTATGCCAGCAAATAAATTTAATGGTCATACTGATTTAGGCATCGGCATCGGACTTAGGACCACACATTATCAACAAATTCTTGATGAAAAGCCGGCAGTTGATTGGCTTGAAATAATATCCGAAAATTTCATGGTGGATGGCGGCAGACCTCTTGAAATATTGGACGCTGTGCTCGAACACTATCCGGTCATTCAACATGGTGTATCGTTATATATAGGCTCATGCGACCCGCTGAATAAAGAATATCTAAAAAAGTTAAAGGCGCTTACCCATAGGACTAAAGCTCCCTTTATTTCTGACCATCTTTGCTGGGGAAGTGTAGATGGAGAATCTAGTCATGATCTTTTGCCAATCCCCTATACTTTCGAGGCTGTAATACATACCGCTGAACGCATAAGAGCTGTCCAAGATTATTTAGAAATTCCATTTTGCATAGAAAATGTCAGTAGCTATGCAGAATTCAATGCCTCAGAAATGACAGAGTGGCAATTTTTGAGCGAAGTTAGCGAAAGAGCTGATTGTGGCATTTTGTTGGACGTAAACAATATTTACGTGTCAGCGTTTAATCACGATTTCAATTCTTATGATTATTTACATAATATACCTTTGCAAAGAGTGGCACAAATTCACTTGGCTGGACATTCTAAGTTCGAAAAGTACATTCTCGACACTCATGACGCACCAGTAAAGGATGAAGTGTGGCAGATTTATGCCGAATTAATAGAGCATATAGGCAAAACTAATACTTTGTTAGAGTGGGATGCTAGCATTCCTCCTTTCGAAACAGTCCACAAGGAAGCTTTAAAAGCAAACTTGATACTAGAAGCTAAGGCAAAGCGATTATCTAAATCGGCATAGATGTCAGATGAACCGGTAAAAAGTTTATATCAATTACAGTCGTTAATGGCTGCGGCGGTTATGCGCCCTTTGGATGATGAGAGCATGCAAAAGACATGGCTCGACGGTAGCCATACAAGTGAATATGCGTCTAAATTCATAAAACCAAATCAAAGATTGAATAGCTTTGAGAGATTGGAGATTTACAATAAGCAGTATTGGTATCGCTTACTTGAATCCCTGCAAGATGACTTTCCAGGCTTGAATTCTCTCTTAGGACATAAACGTTTCGAAAAGCTTTCCGTTGCCTATTTAGCTCGCTATCCTTCACGCTCATATACACTAAATTATTTGGGTAATAAACTAGCAAGCTTTATCGAACAAGAGCCAAACTTAACGGCGCCTGATTCGGAGTTAGCATTTGATATGGCCTCTTTTGAGTGCGCAGAAATAAAGGCATTGGACGCCCAAGCAAAACCAACATTGAAAGCAGCATCATTGTGCCAAAATGTGCCTGCAGAAATAGTTTTGCAAACGCAACCTTATTTGAGCCTGCTCGAGCTGCGCTATGCAGTAGATAGTTTTCTACTAAAACTAAATAAAGCACATCATAAGACCACTGAATCAAACGCAATTACAAATCGCACCGTCAGATTCAGCAAATCATCTTCTGTTAGAAAGCATCGTACTTTTGTAGCTGTTCATCGATTAAATAATACTGTATATATTAAACGCTTAGACAAAGACCAATATTGTTTACTTAAATCATTGATGGAAAATAAAACTCTAGCTGAAGCATGTAACTTATTGATCAGTAAAAAAAGGAATATCCAAAACCAAGAAAAGCTTGCCCTTAAAATCAAAAAATGCTTTACCACTTGGATGGAATTAGGCTGGTTTTGCCAAAGCGATCCATAATACTTTAAGATAAATCTTTTACCTGGTGCTTTATCAAAGGCAAATTCATACTCTGAAGGAGAAATTTGAAGCATTATGCTAAAAAAGTATACGGAAAAACGTGATTTCAATAAAACTCCTGAACCAAAGGGAGACAAGAAGCCACGTACAACAAAAAATAAGAGCCTAAGTTTTGTTGTACAAGAACATGCAGCGACTAGATTGCATTTTGATTTCCGTCTAGAGTTCAACGGCGTACTTTTATCTTGGGCTATCCCTAAAGGTCCTTCTTTAAACACCAATGATAAACGGCTAGCTGTTATGACAGAAGACCATCCTTTGGACTATGCCAACTTTGAAGGAATTATCCCGTCTGGTTACGGTGCTGGTGAGGTAATTGTTTGGGATCGAGGAATTTATCTGCCGCTAGATAAAAATGAAGAATCGATATCTGGCATTATAGAGGCAGAAAAACTAATCAAAAATGGACTTAAAGAAGGCAAATTATTATTTAAACTAGAGGGGAAAAAATTAAAAGGCATATGGACACTTGTCCGTATGAAAAAAACAGAAAAAGATTGGCTGTTGATTAAACATAAAGATGAATTTGCAAGCGAGAAAAGTCATCCTTGGAAAGATGATTCTATCCTCTCAGGTGAAACACTGAGCGATTTACAAAACGCAAAATCTAGTCCGACAAAAAAGAAGATTGAAAAAAAATCCGCCCCCAAACCAGTCGGTGTTCAAAAACAGAAAACGGCTGAAAAAAAAATTCTAAAATCAGGACTGCCTAAATTCTCACCGCCAATGCTAGCCACTCTAGCTGCTGAAACATTCACTAATAAAGATTGGGTTTTTGAACCTAAGCTAGATGGCATTAGAGCGCTATCTTATGTTAACGGCGGCGATGTTGAAATATTTTCGCGCCGAGGACAGTTATTGGCGGGGAGATATCCGTCATTAACTGAAGAGCTTGCCCAGTATAAAAACAATTTTGTCATTGATGGAGAAATTGTCGCTTTCGATAAAAATAATCGGCCTTCCTTTGAAAAATTGCAAGAAAGGTCGGGATTAACAAAGGCAACCGATATAAAAATAGCTGAGCAAGTAAATCCCATAAAATATTATGTATTCGACATATTATTTTTGGACGGCAGAGATTTAAGACAGCTATCCCTTTCAGAAAGAAAAAACTTTTTGCATAAATCCGTTTCTTCCTCCGAACACATAGAAATCATAGAAGAATTAGGTTACAACGGAAATAATGCTTATCAAGCCTGCATAGATAATGGACTGGAAGGTGTAGTAGGTAAACGATTGAGTAGTACTTATCAAATTAATCGTCGCTCGACTGATTGGCTAAAAGTGAAAGGTACTTTCACCGACGAATTTATTATATGCGGCTATACGCAGGGGACAGGCGGCCGAAAAGACACATTCGGTGCGTTAATATTAGGCGAATATAGTCCGACAAATAAATTGGTGCATGTATGCAGTGTCGGCACGGGCTTCGATGATAAAAAAATAAAACAAATGCTCAGTACAATGAAACCTTTGCAGACAAAGAACTGTCCTTTTGCAAAGCGTCCTCAGGGTTTAGATAATCCTACCTGGGTGGAACCTAAATTAGTAGCCGAAATCAAATTTGCTGAGCGAACAAAAGATAACAGTTTAAGAGTACCTGTATTTTTACACTTGCGAGAGGATATAGAACCAAAAAAAGTTAAACCCAAAGCCATCGTTATTGATCCTTCCGTATTAGTCAACGAAGCTTCTCCTAAAACAATTGCAAACGAGGCAAGTGTGAGAAAGACATCTAAAAAAAAAGCCGAAAAAGGCTCAACTAAAGTAACCTCAGAAATAGCCGAGATCTTGTCACAACTAGATAATGAAAATGAAAATCTACAATTAATTGTCGAAGGAAATAAAATAAATTTCTCCAGTTTGAATAAATCATATTGGCCCGGTTATGCCTCACAGGCAACGATTACCAAAAGACATTATTTACGTTACTTAGCTTCTGTCTCACCGTGGCTTTTACCACATTTGCATGACCGACTTATTACTCTTATACGTTTTCCTCAAGGCATACAGGGTCAAAAATTTTTCCAGAAACATTGGAGCGATAATTTACCCGATTTTGTAGAAACTGTAAGAGTTTTTACAGAGCATGAGAATAAAGATCTCGATTTTCTATTATGTAATAATTTGAGCACGCTTCTCTGGCTAGGACAAATAGCGGATCTTGAATTACATACGGCGCATACAAGAATTAACGCGCTACCAGATGCTAAAAATCTTCCGACCAAGTTTACTGGTTCTGTAGAAAATTTGGAAAAATCACTATTGAACTATCCAGACTTCATGGTCTTCGATCTTGATCCTTATCTATATAGCGGAGCCGAAAAGAAAGGCGATGAGCCTGAATTGCATCGCAAAGGATTTAAAGAAACATGCAGGGCCGCTTTTTGGTTTAAGGAATTATTCGACCAATTATCTTTAAATGCTTTTGTAAAAACTTCAGGTAAAACAGGTTTGCATATTTATGTTCCTATAAAAAGGAATATAGACTATGACAAAGTACGAGAGATCTCACAAACTATTTGCAAACACATTCTTGTTAAACATCCCACTAAAGTGACCACTGATTGGTCAGTTAGTAAAAGAAAAGGCAAAGTTTTTCTCGACCATAACATGAATGCCAGGTCAAAGAGTTTAGCATCAATATTTTCGCCGCGGGTATCCAAAGAAGCAGCAGTTTCGACACCCTTGGGTTGGGACGAACTCGAAGAAATTTATCCTACAGACTTTACTATAGAAACGCTACCACTCAGACTCAAAGAGAAAGGTGATCTTTGGGCAGATATACTATCAAGAAAAAATGATTTAGCAAGCTTATTTAGCAGTCTTTCCACCATTATCTGAAGGGCTAAGCTGACTAAGGAGATTGGCCATGTCGTCTGCATGTTCTTCTTCTTTTTCAAGTATTTCTTCCATCAAACGCCGACTAGTGGTATCATCTTCTCCTAAAAATTTGATAATGTCGCGATATGTGTCTATAGCTATTCTCTCGGCAACAAGATCTTCTTTAATCATTTCAATTAAAGTATTGCCTTGTTGATACTGCGAATGGCTACGTTTAACTAGAGTATCTGGATTTAGATCTGGTGTTCCACCCAACTGTACAATGCGGGTAGCGATGCGATCTGCATGCATTTGTTCTTCATTAGCATGTTCCAAAAATTCTGTTGCTACTGGTTCTGAATTAATCCCTTTAGCCATAAAATGGTGGTATTTATACCGTAAAACACAAACTAGCTCTGTAGCCAGGGCGTCATTCAATACTTTAATTACAGCCTTTTTGTCTGCTTTATATCCTTGGGTCACGGCTCCATCTTCAATATTCTTACGCGCCTGCGTTCTAATTGCCTCGATATCAGAGACAAATCCAGTTTTAGTCATTAGTTTTTCCTCTTTCAATTTTTATTTACTCTTTGCTCGTTTTGATCTTTTGAGACTCGGTTTCCGAGTTGATCTTTTTTTGGCTAAAGTTGTTTTGCGTGCTGAACCAGATTTAGAGGGCTTTGCGTAAATTATTCAAATTAGCAGGTTTGCTGGGCAGATAATTTAATGCCGAACTTTTACTGTTCAACTAAGAACCTTTTGATCGATTTGTTGTTGAATATGCTTGAGATCCTCTTCGCTAAGATTTTTCTTGATCGTGGGGAAAAAAGTCTGTTTGCTATATTGTGCAAATTGAGTAAACTTTTTGGCTATTTGCTCAAAGGCTTGTTCAAAACCTGGCTCATCCACATGGATTTCAACAATGTGCTCCACATCAGAGGTTATAGAATCTCTTTGCGTATTAAATTGCGACAATATGTCTTTCAAACCTTCCGGGTTTTTAAGATTATTTTCCAGAATCGCTACTTTAGCAAAGTGATCTTTAATTGATTTAAACAAATTTTTTGCTTCTTCAAATACGCGATCTCTTGTCCATATCGAATAATTCTTGCCTGTTTCTGTCAAACGCTGTGCGATACGGGCACCATCGGCTTCTA
>Ga0207039_1058_pt1 | contig 31591 bp, 30 predicted proteins | sample Alteio_BWMinCont_74_FD_153264 | JGI IMG/M metagenome (GOLD analysis project Ga0207039, IMG submission 153264) | Enriched cells from forest soil in Barre Woods Harvard Forest LTER site, Petersham, Massachusetts, United States -... | ecosystem: Environmental > Terrestrial > Soil > Temperate forest >... | reverse complement strand
GCTAGGACACACATATGAAACAGATACTCTACCCCGCCGCCTTGCACGTCTGGAAACAAAAGCTTTTGGTAATGCTTCTAGCAACAGTGACTTAAGTGAAAGAGTAGATAATTTGGACGATTATGCTCAAAGACACGACCTTTACGGTGAGCGCAAAATCGCTAATAACACAAACAGCTCCCTTGCTTTTGTCACCCCTAAAAACACCCGGCAAGCCCCTAGAAATTCTGTTTACCCTACTGATGCTTCCCTAGACGGCAATACATCTACATCTGATTCGCAACAGTCCTATACTAGCAGCACTGGCTCATTTATTGGCAGTATGGAAGAACGTGTAGCTATGATGGAGGCACAAGAATTCGACCATACATATCCTGAAAAACCACTCGATAAACGTTTGAAAAAATTAGAGAAGAAAATATTGCCCGGCCAAGACGATTCACAAATGGGTTTATTTCAGCGAACATCAAAACTGTGGATCGCGTTACACCCATCTGATAAAAACCAATCAGACAATCTTATCGCCAGCAACCAAAGCGATACAGGTCAAGCTTATAACCCAGCGAACGATGCCAGTACAAGTAGCGACAATTCAACTGCCACCAACACTACAACCAAACACGGTTCTTGGCTGCACAGACTAGCAAATCAGATAGAATCGACAGCAACAGCACCCTACTCAGGATATTCTAATTTCTCAGGAGGGAATGCTGCCTCTGGTGGTTATCCATATCCGGGATCATTCTACGTACCTCAAACATCTCCAAATAGTAGATTTGTAGGCGGTACGTTTGGCCCAGGTGCTGGCCCCGGCGGACTGCCAATAGGTTTCTGGTAAATACAAAACTAGAACTTCTTATCTCTATAGCTTAAGCCAGAACTTTTAGAATTTTACGGCAACGGGACTACGAGCTGCATTATCGTCAATTTCAAAATATTGCGCTGCTTTAAAACCGGTAGTTCCAGCGACAATTGAAGATGGAAATGACTCAACAGCAGTATTGAGCTCTCGAACATTGGCATTATAAAAACGTCTCGCTTGAGAAAGACGATTTTCAGTTTCATCTAGATCGCCTTGCAATTGTTTAAAATTCTCGTTAGCTTTCAATTGAGGATAATTTTCGCTCAATGCAAAAAGCTGACGTAAAGCACCACTAAGTACATTTTCATTTTTAGCTTGAGCCTCAGGCGAAGCCTGACTAGAAGCAGCAGCATTTCTAGCTTCAATCACTGCTTCAAAAGTTCCTTTCTCGTGAGCAGCATAACCTTTTACAGTCTCTACCAAATTAGGAATAAGGTCATAGCGCCGTCTCAATTCTGTATCAATCGCCGACCAGCTTTCAGCAACAGACTGTCGCAAGCGCACCAAGTTATTATAGATACCGATAAAAAATGCGCATATGATAAGAAGAATAACGATTGTCATTATGATTGCTGACATTATTTGCCCCCGCAAAACGTTTTCAGTATATCCAGACTTCATTATAATGGCTAATATGAAAATCACAACTTTAGCGTTGCCAGAAGATCGAATTATTCGCGTTGCTTGGCGAAGACTAGCATTTGCTTTGACTATCGCTTTATATGTGATTCTAAGCAGCAGAATTATAGCTGACGCCGAAGTCATTCGTCAGTTCACCGCTGCTATTCAGCTAAACTCTGATTGTTCGCTTGACGTTACTGAAACAATAAAAATGGACTTTGAGAATTCCAAGAGGCACGGTATTTTTCGCATCATTCCTATTGGTTATTCGCGTTACGGGGGAAATTACAATCTAGATTTTCACTTGTTAGATGTAAGCGACGAAAAGAACGGTTCTCTATATTATCAAGCAAGCCGTATGGGATCTGATTTCCACATAAAAATTGGCGAAGCAGACAGACTGCTAACAGGAAAACATACCTATTGCATTCATTATAGGGTTCGCCGTGCTGTTAACTTCTTTGACGGTAAAGCAGAAGTCTATTGGAATGCCACCGGCAACGATTGGCCGTTTAGTATAGAACAAGCCGATGCCTTCTTTTATCCACCGGAAAACACTTCTGCTAGTGATATTAAAGCAACTTGCTTTGTTGGACAAACTGGCTCAACCACAACAGGAGAATATACTAAAAGCAATAAATTCATACTGTTCAAAGCAAAAAACATAGAGCCCGGTAGCGGTTTAACCATTGTTGCCCAATTACCACCCAATGCTGTAAATAAACCGTCAGTTTGGCAAGAAATTTTTTGCTTTCTTAAAGACTGGTGGGGATTAATTGTTTTGCCACTACTTACCTGCGCTTGCTTGCTACCTATTTTAGTGCAACGAACACATGACCCATCTCATCAGGCAATCGCTGTCGAATGGAATCCACCAAAAGACTTATCACCAGCTGAAGTTGGAACTTTAATAGATGAAAGTTGTGATATGCAAGACATAATCTCCACTCTCGTCGACTTAGCTGCTCGAGGCTATCTACAAATCAAAGAAATTAAGTCAGCCAATTTTCTATTCTTCTCAAACAAAGATTACTTGTTCACGCGCATGAACTCATATAAAAACGATGACATCCTTTTACCTCACGAAAAAAAGTTTTTAGATGCCTTGTTTGCTTACAGTGAATCCTCGACAAAACTATCCGATTTACGAGAGAAGTTCTATGTTAATTTGCCATATATACGGCAAGCAATTTATCAATCACTTACCGATAAAAAATTGTTTTTTGACAATCCAGAAACTGTGCGCCTGCATTGGAAAACTGGTGCTGTACTCGTCGGCGGATTGAGTCTATTATTGATACTCTTTATAGGTGCACCAAACTATACTGCCACTGGCAGTGGTATCGTTATATCAGCCCTTATAGTTTTTATAGCAGCCAAGTTTATGCCCGCCCGTACAGCAACAGGATGGAAAGAAAGAGCGCAATGTCTGGGCTTTCAGAGATTCGTCCGTCTTGCTGAAAAAGATCGCATAGCTGTTTTAGCCAAAGAAGATCCAACTATATTTGGCAGACTTTTGCCTTTTGCCATGGTTTTAGGTGCAGCAGATCAATGGGCTGAGGCATTTCATGGATTATTAACCGAACCACCATCTTGGTATATACCCTATGGCTATGGCAGTTCTGGCTATACTTTCTCATCTCGTAATTTCGTCCAGGATTTAGGAAATGGCATGAATACCATGTCTCAGACTTTTGCTTCAACACCAGCTCCTTCATCTGCTGGTAGCGGCGGCAGCGGTTTTTCTGGAGGATTTAGCGGCGGTGGTTTTGGTGGTGGAGGCGGCGGATCCTGGTAGCTAAGGCTTAGAATGGTAGTATAATACACAAGAAGAATGATTAACCTTAAGGAGATTTGTAATGCTTAAACATATAGGATTAAATTGTTGCTTGCTATCCTTATTTTGTTTTCCATTAGCATCGCAAGGTGAAAGTATTAAAGATCCCCCAAATGATATTCAATCTGCTAACAATATTCGTGGCAAGCTACTGTTTAAGACACCAGATCCCAAAACAGCTTTGGAGCACAATAATCGTGGCATCGAATATGGCAAGATAGGATTATGGGTGAATGCTATTAAAGAACATAGTCTTGCCTTATTAGAAGATCCCACTAATAAAATTTTTCGAACAAATCTTTCTTCTGCCCATTTGCAGTATGGAGATGTATTACTAAAAAAAGGCGAGCTTTTAGAGGCAAAGGCTCAATTTCATGCAGCTTTATATGTTGATCCAGACAACAAGACAGCAGCAGCAAAGCTCAATGGCCGCGTTCTAGTTTTTCCAGACAGGCCAAAGGTCCAAGTACCAGGAGAACTGGACCAATTCCTGAAAGACAAAACCAATACTCTTCACGGGTATGACGCCTTTTAAAAACAAATTCAGTCGCAATATTTTAGAGCTTTATTTTATTTCTGCTGATTTTGGAATGGCCCGCACAAAACGTTCAGTAATAAGATGAGGACGAGTAATAGCCGAACCTACTACTACAGCAAAAGCACCGTATTCAAAGGCTTTCGTCACTTCTTCCGGATACCAAACTCGTCCTTCTAAAATAACAGGCGTTTTTATTTCTTTAGCTAATTTTTTGACCAAGTCGAGATCTGGACCGCGATCGCTAGCTAGTTTTGTTTCTTTGGTATAACCAAATAAAGTAGTAGAAATCAAATCCGCCCCAAATTTTTCAGCTTGTATGCCCTCTGCTAAAGTACTTATATCTGCCCAAACAGGCTTGTTCAATTCCTTATGAATACGAGCTATAGTTTCTTTAAGTGTCAGCCCATCAGCTCGCGGGCGTTCAGTGGCGTCTAAAGCAATAATGTCACTGCCTGCTTCGGCTAATGCTTTAGCTTCAGCAAAAGAGGCTGTGATATAGACTTTATCTAAGCGATCGCTATTGCTTATAGTTTTTGATTTACTTAATCCAATGATAGGTAAATGAGTCGCTGCACGCACTGCTTTTATATTCTCTATTCCTTCCAATCGCAAAGCTTTAGCACCACCCATAATGGCAGATAGCGCCAAGGCTTTAATATGTTCTGGCACAGCTAATGGTTCTCCTGCATCAGCTTGGCAGGAAACAATAAGTATTCCCTTTATTTTCTCAATGATATTGTGATCGGATGAGTGGCCAATTTTCATAGTACTACATTACCGTATATCAAAACCTTAGTATAATTCGTAATTTTATATTGACAACCAAAGCTATACTATGGAATAAATAAAACCAGCGCGCTTTATAGGCAGTGTATACGCTGTTTCTTATTATTCTGAGTAACGATTAAGATTATGCATTGGCGGCACTGACAATGGTAAACTGACCACTTTAAGACTCTTACTGACAATTGGAAACCTTTATTAAGACCAAGATGAAACACCCCCAATCTAAAGACTTTTATTTCTGCAAACTTTTTCTTACAGCTACTGTCTTATGCCTGTACTCTTTAGCCTCGGCAAATCATAGTCTCTTAGCTAAAACTTCTCTTAGCGATTCAAATAATATAACTGCTAATTTATCTAATAACCGTGGTCCTTTAATTTCAGAAGATACACGTGATCGCCTGGAACAAATAGAAGAGCGCCGTCGTGAACTGCATGAACGAGCAAGTTTAATGCGCAAGAAAGAACAGATGGCACTTTTAAAATTGAGTCGTATCGAAAACAAACTTAGTATCACTAAAGGTGCCTTAAAGACAAGTAAAAGAAAGCTTGAAAATACAAAAGATAAGATTAGCGAAGTGCAAGGAACCCTTTCACAAGTAAAAACTGACAAACAAAGTCTGACAGAGCAAGCAACACAGCGTTTGCGTGAAATTTACGAAGGACAACGTTTAAATTTCATTGAAATGGTAATGCAAATTGATTCCCTGCAAAACCTTTTAGATAAACTGTATTACCAAGAAAAGGTAGCAATGTTAGATAGAAAGCTATTAGACGAGTTACGCAAAAAAGAAGAGGTTCTAGCCCAAAATAAAGACAAATTGGGCAAACAAAAAAACGAATTAGGCGATATGGTTTCTTCTTTTGCTAAGCAAGCACTAGCAATTGCCAAAGAAAAATTTGATCAGGAACAAACTGCGAATAGACTTAAGACACAGCGAGCTTTCTATGAACAGGCAGAAAAGCAATTAGCCAACGAATCACATCAACTCGAAACACAAATTGTGCAAATGGAATCCTCTCAACGCAATCGCAATCAACATTTATTTATGGGTAGTGGCACTCTCTCTGCCCCATTAAAAGCTGACATTACTTCACCTTTTGGTTGGCGTAAACATCCAATATTTGGCATCCGCCGTTTTCACACTGGCATTGACTTAGCTGGACCCAATCACTCTTTGATAAGGGCAGCAGACAGTGGTAACGTATTATATACAGGCTGGTACGGTGGTTATGGAAAAGTAGTAATTGTTAGTCATGGGAAAGGCATGGCTACTCTTTATGCCCACTTATCTAAAATTGCCACCACAGCCGGTAGCAATATCGCTAAGGGAGACATTATCGGTTATGAAGGCACTACCGGTTTTTCTACGGGACCACACTTACATTTTGAAGTACGCATCAACGGTAAACCAAATAATCCCATTGCCTATTTGCATTAAATTGTTCTCTGACCAACATCAATAGTAAAAGCTTTCCCGGCAATAGATAATTTCAGATAATTTGAACCTAAGAGAGCAAGAAAACGGTCTTTAAATACTTGAATACTGAATGGTGATGCTTAGGCAATTCTAGCTATTTTAGTTTGCAGCTCTTTTACAAAATCATCCTGCCCAAGCAAATAACCGCGACGAGCTTGATCATCGGCATATGTGATAGTTGCCTCAGTTAAATTATTTAGCAAACTTAGCGGCACAAATTCGCTAATTTGATTAAGCAATCGTTCCACAGTTAGCCATTCTTCGGTTTGCAAAGGGATAGCATCGTCTAATCGGGACATAACCGTGTAATTATGAATCTTGTCAGCCTTGGTATTCATCGTAGACCCTATCTTTCAGCAAAAATGGATATATCCAAAATGCAAATTAGCAATTTGCTGTATATGCCGAGCATTTTCCTATTTGTCTTATGCCCGATAAAATTTGCCTCTAACCACTGACAGGCTTGCCAAGTAGAAATTTTTATCAAATGCTTGTTCTTCTTCTCCAATAAGCAATGCAAAATAGTGCAAGCATTATCATGACAATTACACAAACAGAAATAACCGATGCGGTCATAATTGAATGATGCCTACTCATCATTTAATTTTTTACTTTCATAAATTGAACGAACATAATCTTCTGCCTCTGACCGGGTAAGCACTTGTTTTAATTCTTGTGCTTCCTGTAATGCACTTAAAATTTCGCCCAATTCTCTTCCCGGCGGCAGATTAAGCAATTGCATGATATCGTGACCATCTAGTATCTTTTTCATGCCCTGGGTTGTAAGGCAATACTCTTCAAATCCAGATAAAAGTCCGTAAAATTTTTCACGCAAACGACTTGATTTCTCATCGGTCATTTGTGGTCCTTTAGTTGCACCTAAGTCGCCTAGTGCAAGCAATATCAAGGCAGGAAAGTTTTCTCCAGCGCGTCTATAAAGACGATTAATACCTTTAGCTGTCGCCTCTGTAGTATGAAACAATTGTCCGGGGCGCAAATGCAACTCAATAAGCATACTGACTAGGTTTTCCACAGCATTCGACCAACGTAAGCGCTTAGCTATAGTGGGTACCATTTGAGCACCAATACGTTCATGCCCAATAAAAGTATGTTGACCCTGCTCAGTAATAACCCAAGTAGTTGGCTTGCCAATATCATGCAACAAAGCTGCTACTTTACAGACAGCAAAATGGTTTATACCCGAAGCTAAATTTAAATTACTGGGAAGATTAGTCTTAAGCCAGATATCCGACATAGCTAAATAATCTTGTTCAGCTTGAACAACCGCCTCAATACTGTGATCGAATAAATTTAAGTGATGATAGGCATTATTGGTCACAGAACGTGTCGCTATTAGCTCTGGAAATATTGCCTCTAACAAACCTGTTTCAGCTAATTTCTTTAATACAGAGTCAGTCGGATAAGATCTAAAAGCAAGGAACAATTCACTGCTTATTCGCTCGCCAGCAACAGATTGAATTTTATCCGCATTGTTTTTTATCCAATTAAGTGTCTCATTTTCGATATTAAATTTTAAATTAGCAGCAAAACGAAAAGCGCGCAATAAACGCAATGGATCGCTGATAAACGCGGAAGACACTGAGGCTCTTATGACACCATTTTTAATATCATCAATACCACCCAACAAATCAATAATATTTTCAGGCTGCCGAGGATCTAGATAAAGTGCATTAACACTAAAATCCCTACGTAAAACATCGCTCTCGATAGTTTCACCTAAACAACCAGCAAAATCCAGGATATATCCATCAGGCATAACCACCCGGGCTGTATCATTCTCTTTGTCCAACGGGACAAAATGTCCGTTAACACGGTGGGCTATTACACGGGCAAATCCAAAGGCAGAATCACCCGTAATCACATAATCTAGATCTTTACTGAGCAATTTATATTCAGGTCGCAAGCTATTAAGAACCAAGTCCCGCAAATAACCACCAACCACAAAAATATTTATATTGCAGTTTGATGCTTCCTCAACTACTCGTTTGTGGAGATCTCCTAATAAAAGATGATCACCCATCGGCACATTGAATAATGTTTTGGCCATACTTAAATTCTTAAAAAGCGCCCTACTAAGCTTTTCGGTTACCGATTCCTATACTTCCCTTAATTCCTCTTGCATTTCTTCCTCCACTTCTTTTGCTTCTTTCGCCGAGAAATGGAAATGCCCAGCCATATAAACAAGACCACCCACTAAGCTGTTCAGTGTAATTAAGCCGAGCCAAATGATGGCATAAGTGAGACCCAAAGATCGGTCAACACCAACTAATGACAAAAAATAAGTATAAGCCCATTCCCTAATACCTATGCCGTTGAAACTTGGTGTAATGAAACCCAGCACTGCCACCGAGGGGTAAAAAACAAAGTAATACCAGGTAGGTACCTTGGACAGACCTAGGGCAAGACCGATTATGATGTGACAAATTACAATTATTACCTGCAGCACAACCGATAAGAGAAGAGAAACAAAAATCAAATTTTTCTCCCGCTGGTAAGTTTGCAAAGCTGGATGATGTAATTGTTTTGTCACCCAATTACTGGGACCTAAAACAGTCTTGGCCAAATAGGGCACAGAAGGCAAAACGAAATAAATAAGAACAGTACCTACGTACACCGGTATTTTTAGAGACAAAGGAAGCTGAGAGCCACCTGGACCAAACAACAAGCCTAATGAAGCAAATAAAAATAAGACCGCGATACCCATGGTTCTATCAGCGAAAACTGAGTAAAAAGCAGTCCTAAACTTGTGAGTGCCCTTGGCTAAATAATAGCAACGACTGGCGTCTCCCCCGACTGTAGAAGGCAAGAAGAGATTAAAGAATAAACCAATGAAGCAAAATTGCGCTAATTTCAGAAAAGGAGTGTCAAAACCCACTGCCCGCGCCAATAATTGCCAGCGATAGGCGTTAAGAAAAGTGGCCGATATGAAGATGATCGCTGCCAAGGAAAGTAACTTAAAGTTCGCAGCCGAAGCTGCTTGCCAACTTTTGGCCAGATCCACTTTGCCAAAAATAAAAAGACAAGCAAACATCAAAATACTTATGCCTGCTTTGATTTTAAGCTGGGTAGCAGAACCTAATCCTCTCCAAGAGGAAAGCAAAGGAATGTTGAAGTTACTAGCCTGTGATTTTAAATCGCTATAATTCATTAAGCTATTTTTGCGCCATTTAATCTGCAAATCTTATGGAAGACTCTAAATTCTACCTTATGCATCTCGAGTCCCAAGATTTAAGCTCTTTTGTCCTTAATCTAGATTAAATATTCCAAAAATATGTAAGACCAGTATAAATTTGGTTCGTAAACTGAAAAAAGGTAGTTAGAATCTGTCTATTAATGACTTTTCTAGCTGAAATTTATACTGATAGTGTAACTTAGCAGTTGAGAAATGAATGTTTTTGGCTGAATGCGGGTAAACTTTACTTATTAGGGCAAAAGAATCAATGGTTTTCGACTTGAAGCGCTCCTTTTTAAAACAAGAATCCGGAAAGACCAGGTGGTTAGGCCGTATTGGCTTACCAATTTTATTTTGCATGCTTTTCTTTGGCATTCAAACATCCATAATCCTGGGGGAGAAAAACAAAGGCGAACCAGCAGTTCTGGCTTATCATTCTTATAGGCATTCATCATATGCCCTTGCCCAAACCACAAAAACATTATTGGCTCCTCAAGTACTTTATGATCGAGCTTGGCATTTAGTAAAAGACTCATTTTACGATCAAAAATTTAACGGCGAAGATTGGACTCGCTGGGAACATCATTATGACAATAAGCTAAAAACCATGGATGATGCTCACAAGGCAATCGAAACTATGTTGGCTAGTCTTGGTGATCCCTATACGCGATTTTTGGATCGTGATGCCTTTGACGAAGAAAAATCGCAAATTGATGCTCGTCTATATGGTGTAGGCATGTTGCTTGGCATGAATAAAGAGCACAAAGTAGTAGTAATCGCTCCTATCGAAGGTACGCCAGCTTATAACGCTAACATTCATCCAGGGGACGAAATTGTAGAAGTAGATTCCAAACCAGTTAAAGGACAATCACTTGACCAAGTAGTTAAGCAAATACGCGGCCCCATTAATACAAAAGTCGGCATTACTTTTATGCGTAAAGTTGAAAAGCATAAAGTAATGCTGAGCAGAGCCGAGATACCGATTAAGGCTGTAGCTAATACAGATGTACTGCCAGGGAATATCGGATACATTCGTTTAGACAGCTTTATTTCTTCTAAAGCTAATTCAGAAATGAAGGATGCTCTAAAGAAAATCTCTAATACAGACGGCTTGATTATAGACCTACGAAACAATCCGGGCGGTTTGCTTTCCAATGCTATAGATATAGCCAACATGTTCTTAGATGGCAAAGTAATCGTTAGTACTATTGATGCTGATGGTTATAAGAGCTCTCAGTACTCTTCGCACAACCCTATTTGCAAAAAACCAATTGTTATTTTGATCAACAAGGGTAGTGCCAGCGCTAGTGAAATATTAAGTGGTGCTTTGCGCGACAATGGCCGCGCCAAATTAGTCGGACAAACTTCTTTCGGCAAAGGCTTGGTACAAGCCATAAATAAATTAGAAGATAACTCGGGTATTAATATCACCATCGCTCGTTATTTGACACCTAATGACGTTGATATTCACAAGGTGGGCATCATTCCAGACTATAAAATCGTGCTCAAAGACGAAGATTACGATAAAGGTAGAGGACCCTGGTGGATTGATCTTAATTACAGCGCCATTAAGCATTTACCCACTGATGGAAAAGACCTCCAGTTGAACAAAGCAATTGAAGTAATTAAAACCGAGATAGCTAAAGTAAATGAGAGCAGCAAAGCTACCTCCACTGCCCAGGCATTACACAGGTCCCGGTAGACTAAGTTTAGACTTTTAATTGAACGGCTTCTGGGTGTCCTTGATTATCTATGCACACATAAGTAACTTCGGCTTCTGTAACCCGTACTTCTTGATTCCCGCGCAAAATTTCAACATCCACCTGCACAGTTATTGATGTGTGTCCGATACATTTGGTGGACGTATAGAAACTCACCACTTCTCCCACTTTTACGGGGGCTTTAAAGATGACTTCCTTAAAGGCCTTAGTTGCAGTACGTTGAGAAGTATTTTTTCCAACTTCCACTGCAGCCGCTAAATCGATATAGCTTAGTATTATGCCACCGAATATAGTGCCATTGGCATTTGTATCCTTAGGTAATAAAGTCACTCTAATTGCTGGATCTTTAGCTGATATTGAATTACTAATTACCATTTCCTTGCCATTAGTTTTCAGCGAACAGTCAATTCATCATAAGCAATTAAAATTACCTGTGCAACTGCAAACCATACTGACCATAATAATAAACCAGAACACATGATCAAAAAGCTGCTATATTTTTCTGGCAAAATAATCCCATATATACGTAGACTTGCTTTCCAAAGCATATATATTAAAACCGCCAGTCCTAAACCTAGAAGCCCAGCTCGCAGGGAAGCAACGAGCGAGGCTCCCATAGTCAAGTGATACCAACAAAGTGGCAAGAAAAACGAGCTGTACACCCACAGCCACTTTTTTACTCCCAGCAACCAACTACTACACAACTGGATCAACCAAACAACAAGGACTCTTTACTGCTAGAGACAGTCGCTTATTTGCTGCTTCCCAATCTATATTTTGCATAAAAGCATCAAGATATTTAACCCGGTCAATACCATAATCAATCATATAAGCATGCTCATAAACATCCAGGACGAGCACTGGTACAACATTAGCGGGACTAAAAACATTATGTAAATCAAGCCCAAATGTATCGATTCGCCCTATGCGGGTGTTGTAACCCACAATCACCCAACCACGCATTGATTTGCCGGCCGCCTTCAGATAGTCATTGAACTTAGAAAAACTACCGAAGCACTCATCTAAGGCTGCTCGTATATCACCTGTCGCTTCGCCACCTTTACCACCCAAATTGCCAAAATAATATTCATGATAAATAGCACCGTTCAAAGCGTAGCTCTGCTCAGCAAGCAATTCTCGCAATGGAGAATAAGTCGCATTCGCAGATGCTAAATCCACTTCTTTTAACTTATGATGAATCTCATTAGCCTTCTTGACATAACCTTGATAAAGTTTGATATGTTGATTCAACTGACTTTGAGATAACCCTTCCAACTTTTTACTTAGCAGAACGCTAAAATCTTTCGCTACATAAGGATCCGTTCCTGCAGAAGTATCCGGGGAGGATGGTTGGGAGGCAGCCTTACTAATAGTGTTAGAAGTTAACAAAGTGGACGCGGTAATTGCCCCCATGAACAACACATCGCGACGGCTTAACTCAGATTGGCTTGGCTTTACTTCATTAGTCATCGGGCTTCTCCTTTAAATAAAAACAATTATATTGTTGCCAGCTTGAAAAGCTATTTTTCATTAAATCTTTTGGTCATTAAGAAACAATTTGATTGGACGAATTAGTGGTATTTTCATTTTATATAGAATTACTCCTTTAAAATAATCATTACCAAAAAGACTTACTCATTAATCATAGGTGGGAAATTAAAATATGGTTACCACAGAAGCTAGTATTTTGAAGCCTAGCGCTAGTTACAGTCTGACATTGCGCCTGAAAATAAAAAATGTGCCGGGCATGCTTGGCAAGGTAACTTCACTCATAGGAAAAATAGGCGGCGATATTGGTGCGATCGATATTGCTGGTTTTGAAAAGAGCTATATATTCCGCGATCTTACAGTCAAAGTCAGAGATTCAACTCATGGCGAAACTTTAGTTGAGGCTCTCAAACAAACTAAAGATATTGAAGTGATTCATGTTTCTGATCGCACTTTTTTGATGCATCTGGGTGGAAAAATTAGAATCACCAATAAAATACCCTTACGCACTCGGGATGACTTATCGATGGCATATACTCCAGGCGTCGCTAGAGTATGTATGGCCATTCACAATAAACCAGAAGATGCTTATACTTTAACGATTAAGCGCAATTGTGTGGCGGTAGTTAGCGACGGCAGCGCTGTGCTTGGTTTAGGCGATATCGGTCCCAAAGCAGCCTTACCAGTAATGGAAGGTAAAGCAATGCTATTTAAGGAGTTTGGCAAAATTGATGCTTTTCCTATCTGTCTTAATACTCAAGACACAGAAGAAATAATAAACACAGTTAAAAACATTGCCCCCGTATTTGGTGGCATCAACCTAGAAGATATATCTGCACCCCGCTGTTTTGAAATAGAGTCTCGTTTGAAGCAAGAATTAGATATTCCTGTCTTCCATGACGACCAACATGGTACAGCTGTAGTCGTCTTGGCTGCCCTTATAAACGCCTTAAAAATTGTCAATAAGAAATTAGCTGACTTAAAAGTAATTGTCAGTGGCGTGGGCGCAGCCGGCGTAGCTTGTACAAAGATTCTAATGAGCGCCGGAGTAAAAAACGTTATTGGTTTTGATCGCAGTGGCGCAATTTATAAAGGGCGTAAAGATAACATGAATTATATGAAGCAATGGTTTGCCGAAAATACAAATCCTTCCTCTTTCAAGAACGGTCTTAACGATGCTTTGTCTGGCGCTGATCTCTTCATAGGATTATCAGGTCCTGGTACCATTCAAGCTAGTGCGCTAAAGAACATGAATCGTGACGCCATTGTGTTCGCTATGGCGAACCCTATCCCAGAAATCATGCCCGAAGAAGCAGCTGCTTACGTTAGAATTATGGCCACTGGACGTTCTGATTATCCAAATCAAATAAATAATGTTCTGGCCTTTCCCGGTATTTTCCGCGGTGCATTAGATTGCCAAGCTCATGATATTAATGAAGAAATGAAATTAGCAGCAGCACATGCCATCGCTTCAGTTATCAATGAAAATGAGCTTAATGAGGACTATATTATTCCTGGGGTATTCAATCCCAAGATTGTAGAGTCAGTAGCAAAGGCTGTCGCAATTGCTGCAAAAAAAACCGGCTTGGCACGTAAACATATTACCGCTATAGATAAAACAACATACGATTTCACAGATGTAAGCACTTTCCAAATTGAAGAAGACGAAAAAGTCTAAGAGGTGAAAAATGTCAAGCCCGGAAAAGTTACGAAAAGAGAGAGAAAAAGAAGCAATCAAGCGAGCAGAAATCGAACGTCAAGAACGCAGAAAATATGAGGACCAACTCCGAGCTCGATCAAAACGAGAAGATGAACAAAGACGCCTCGATAAACAAGTTGTTAATCAGCAAAGAGAAAAGAAAAAAGTTGAATTGGCTGAGATGGAGAAAAAGGGTCTCCAGTATCTAGAAGAGATAGAAAAGAATGTCAAAAACAAAGAGAAATAGCAATCAGTTTTTCTGCGCATCCATCGCATTTTCTTTGCTAGATTTATTACGCTGTCTATGACGGTTTAGAACTTCAGCAAAAAACCCTGCCATAAGCAAAACCGCTCCTGCCAAAAACAGGAAATAGACTTGCTGTCCCACAAATGCAGCCGCTATCAAACCAAATAACGCTGAAAAACCATATAACAAATAAGCTACTGATTTTTGTGATAGTCCTGCTTTTAACAACCTATGGTGTATGTGTTCAGAATCAGGCGTAAAAATAGATTTGCCCTGAGCCGTCCTGCGAATGACAGCCCAAAATGTATCAAGCAGTGGGAAGAATAGTATAAGTATAACTAATAAGAACGTTGGCACGATTAAAGTGGCAGCTGCTGCACCTTTTATTACACCAGTTATAGATACCGCACCCAAAATAAACCCTGTTAAATAAGCTCCCGAATCGCCTAAGAAAATACGAGCCGGATTGAAATTCCAACGCAAAAATCCCAGCAAAGCACCGGCTAACACAGCTGCTGTTAGAGCAGCATATGGACGATCTATACTTTCTGCCATTGCCACTGTCCATATGGTCAATGCAGAAATAGCTGAAACACCAGCAGCTAGTCCATCCATACCATCAATTAAATTAACTGCATTAGACATTCCCACTAACCATATAACCGTTAGTGGCAAACTCCAAATCCCCAGATCAATAGCACTATTTGTATGTATACCTAAACCACAAAAATTAGATAGACCACTCAAAATACCAGTATGTCCGGTAAACAAACCAGGAATATTACACGATAAGGGTATTGTCTTTATGCGCACGCCTAATGAATATGCAGCACAAGCAGCGAGTGCTTGTACGACTAACTTGAGCTTAGCTGGCAAAGATTCCAGGTCGTCTATCAATCCAAGAATAAATATCAGCGTGCCACCAAGAGCAATACCGGCCAAACCGCCTTCGCCAACACGAGCATTTTTGGGAAACCGACCAGTCATTGCCACAAGAATAGCAATAGTCAGCATAACGCTTATATAAATAGCTACTCCACCCAATCGGGGCACAGGCAGTTTGTGGATACGTCTTTCCTCTCCAGGCTGATCTACCAATCCTAATTTTAGTGCTCGAGCTCGAATTTCCGGTGTTAGCCACCAGCTAATAGAAAGAGCAATTAAAAAACCAGGAATTTGGGTTTCATCAAATCGTCCATCACATATAAAAATAGCCCAGACTGCACCAACAACAAGAAGAAGTATCTGAAAAAATCTTATTGCCAATTTAACTCACTCCTAAGGCTGTTCTCGGTTGCAATATTTATCGCACTCCCATGGCCTTAGTACAAAGATCTGGATATAAAGGAAATTGTTTGCATAATTTGGCAACTTTTTGTCTAACTTCCTGCTTTATTGAATCATTTTCCGGATTTTTCAATATCTGAGCAATGACATTAGCGATAATATCCATTTCTTTTGTACCCATACCACGCGTAGTCACTGCTGGCGAACCAAGCCTTATACCACTGCCAATAAAGGGCTTTTCAGGATCATTAGGAATAGTATTCTTATTCACTGTAATATCTACTTCCTGAAGCAAGGAGCTGGCTTTCTTTCCTGTTATACCTATTGACCGCAAATCAATACAAAGTAAATGATTGTCAGTACCTCCAGAAACGATATTTAGCCCATTGGCTTTTAATGTTTCAGCCAAAGCACGGGCATTCGATTGAATGTTGCGCTGATATTCAATAAATGAGGGCTGCATTGCCTCATGAAATGCCACTGCTTTGGCAGCAATTACGTGCATAAGCGGCCCACCTTGAATCCCCGGAAAAACAGCTTTGTCTATGGCAGCAGCAAACTCTTCTTGACACATAATCACACCGCCACGTGGTCCTCTAAGTGTCTTATGAGTAGTAGTAGTGACAAAATGTGCATAGGGAAAGGGATTAGGATGCAAACCTGCTACGATCAAACCAGCAACATGAGCCACATCTGCAAAGAAAAGAGCATTTACACTTTCAGCAATGTCTCTGAATTTTTCAAAATTAATTATGCGCGAATAATTACTGGCCCCAACCACAATCATTTTCGGCTTATGTTGCTTGGCTAAAGCAGCAATTTCTTCGTAATCTATAAGTCCGTTTTCAATATTCACTCCATACGCAATGACATTAAACCACTTGCCAGAAATGTTTAAAGGCATGCCATGGGTCAAATGACCACCATGATCCAAACGCATACCTAATATAGTATCACCCGGATTTAAAGTCGCAAAATAAACAGCAGTATTAGCAGTCGCACCACTGTGAGGCTGCACATTAGCATGCGGAGCATTAAAAAGCTTCTTTATACGATCAATAGCTAACTGCTCTACACCATCTACATATTCGCAACCACCATAATATCTCTTACCTGGTAGCCCTTCAGCATATTTATTGGTAAGCACTGAACCTTGTGCCTCAAGAACAGCCTCACTGACAAAATTTTCGCTGGGGATTAATTCAAGCCCGTCTTGCTCTCTTCTTACTTCCGCTTGAATGAGGTCATATATAGCTTTATCTGTTTGTTCGAGCTTGGTCACTTGTTATCCGCCCTCTAGTTTCCACACTTAATATTCTACCTACTTAGCCTGCTTGCAGCTACTAGGAAGATTGGTACTAAGATAATTATGACAAGGAGGTTACCTTACACCAATGACTGGGCTTAAAATTAGATACTAATCAATCCTAATGATTTCATCTTTTTACCTGCACGATGTTCTATGTATGTTTCCAACAAATGTCTGGCTGCTATAAGAGTCTTTTCTATAATTTCAGACGAACCATTATTAGGATATACAGGCTTTTGCTCCGGAGAATAGCTAGCTAAAATTAGTTTTTTCCAGACAAGAGGGGTAAGGTGCGTAAAGTAGGACGACATTTGTCCTTTAGGTTCAATATTATCTTGATAACCATAAGCTTCCTCTGCTTCTGCCAATCGCATTTTATATTTTTGACCTTTGCCTTGCGGTGTCTTAGTTGAAAAACAAAGATTACAAATAGCTCCCCCTAAATCATGATGAAACACCCCTAAATCATATTCAACCAGTCGTTTACGACAAAGGACACAAGAATCTAGTTCTGGTTTTAAGCCTAGCAAATGCAACAATGACAATTGAAAGGTCAAACAAAGATATACAGGCTCTTTATTCAAATCACATAATTGTCTCAAAGCTGCCATAAGCATTTCATAATAGATCTGAGACTCTTGATTTAAGCCTTGCCCAAGATGCACAGTCAATTCGGCATAATAAAATGCATAGGCCAATCTAGTTAAATCATTACGTATTGCTTTAAAGCTCTCTATGGTCTCTGCTTGAGTAATGATATCGAGAGAACGTCCTTGGGCAAGCAGCAATTTGTTCACAGCCAACAATTCGGCTCGCCCAGCGATTTTTGCACCTGGCTTCCTGGCTCCTTTAGCAACTGCTCTAATCAATCCCCGCTCAGAAGAAAAAAGGGTAATTATTTTGTCCGATTCACCTAGATTGAAACTGCCAACATTAATCGCATTAACTGAATAAGTAGGCATAGCAGTTATTATCTAATAATTGCTTTTGCTTTTTCACTTTCGCCCTTTTGAGCTTGCAAAAGCCCTTGCCAATCAATATGAATAAATCCTAGTTCCGGCTTTCCTACTATTTCGACAGTATGCGCCCCAAAATAGTCCCTCTGCCCTTGCGTAAGATTTTGCGGCAAGTTCGCACTCAGATAACTATCATAATAATTCAAACTAGCAGACAATGCTGGAGTGGGAATTTTTTTGCTGATAGCAAAAGAGATAGCATGTCGCCAGTTGGAATCAGCTTTCTTTTGAAATTCAGAAAACTCTGGATCTAAAAGCAAATTAGCTAATTTGCTATCGCGAGCAAAAGCCTTTCTAATTTGCTCAAGTAATCTGGCCCTTATAATACAACCGCCTTTCCAAATACGTGCTGTTTCAGCTAAGTTTATATTCCAATTGTATGTTTTGGAGCCAGCAGCAATTAAAGCCATACCTTGAGCATAGCTACATATTTTGCTGCAATATAAAGCATCATGCAAAGCAGAAATAACCGCTTGCTTATCCTCGGCTCCAGGTTGAACAGCAACCTTATTAAGCTTATTAGCAGCATAAATACGTTCTTCTTTTAGAGCAGATAATTGTCTACCTGTAAGTGCAGCATCGATAGTCGGTATAGGGATACCAAGCTCAAGGGCAATTTCAGCTGTCCATTTGCCAGTACCTTTTTGTCCGGCTTTATCAACTATAAGATCAACTAAAGGTTTTCCAGTCTCAAGATCGCGAGCCGATAAAACGTTAGCTGTAATTTCAATCAAGTAGGAATCCAAAATACCCTTATTCCATTGCGAAAAAATATCGGCAATTGCTTCAGCTGATAATCCAAGCCCACGTTTGAACACATCGTATACTTCAGCAATTAACTGCATGTCCCCATATTCGATACCATTGTGAACCATCTTCACATAGTGTCCAGCGCCATCTGGTCCCAGATATGTAACACAAGGACCATCTTCTACCTTGGCAGCAATTGCTTCCCAAATAGAACGAATTTCTTCATAAGCACCTTTGTTACCACCTGGCATAAGAGAAGGTCCATGCAGAGCCCCTTCTTCACCACCAGAAACACCAGAACCAATAAAATATATGCCTTCTGCTGCTAATGCTTTTTCTCTACGGCGCGTATCTTGAAAATAAGAATTGCCACCATCTATGATGATATCTCCTTTTTCCAAATAGGGCTTTATACTAGCCACCACTTGATCTACAGGATCCCCTGCCTTCACCAATAAAATAACTTTTCTGGGCTTTTCTAAAGTTGCGATAAAATCCTTGAGGTCGTGACAACCTATAACATCCTTACCCTTAGCTCTGCCGTTAAGAAAAATATCTAACTTTTCCTTCGTACGGTTATAAACAGCAATAGAGTAACCCCGGCTTTCAATATTAAGAGCCAAGTTTTCACCCATTACACCCAATCCGATAAGACCTATTTTGGCAGTTTTACTCATGCTTGCATTCTCGTATATATTTTTGACTTAATTAGCTAGTACTGGTATTGACTATTGTTGAATTATGTTGGTATTGACTCATCTGACTGTACATTAATTACTTTAACCCCTGCTCCCTCTAAGAAGTCTAATATGTCTTGTACATGATTTCCCAAAGGCCATAATGGCACATCCATATCAATATAAGGTGTGTGGAAAATTATACTAGCTGAGTCTTGGTATGGGTAGTATTCAACATACTTTATATCAGTCAATAAAAGCAATTGATCAGTTCGCTTCTTTTGCCAATTATCTATTTTGGAAAAAATGGCTTCGTGACCAGTAATTTCAAGTATATAGTCACAACACGCATCTCTTATTAAATTGTAAGTAAGAAATCCTAAAAAAATGGCAAACCCGAGTCCGGTAAAAAATAAAGACAAAGCAAAATAAAAATTGTGGACATATGCCAAAAGGCCAGCAAATATGGCTGCTCCAACCATCAAATAACCAAAAGCAATCCCCCATAGAACTGGACTCACACGTCGATAACATGTCCGACGATCTGAAACAAGCTTGATTTTTTCCATCATTAATTGCCCAATAATAAAAGAACCAATGTGAAATTAGCACTGTTCCATATTCCATGGGCAATTATTGAAGGCACAATGCTACCTGTTTTTTCGCGCAGATAAGCAAAAATGCTGCCCAAGCAAAATAACTGCAACGCAGCACCGGGATCAAAATGAAGTATGGAAAAAAGGGCGCTGCTTAATAAATTAGATAATAAACTACTATGACGACCGCGCAAATAGCCGTATAAAAAGCCTCTAAATAAGCTCTCCTCGCAAAAAGCGGCCAATACACCTAAAGTAAAATAAAACAATAATATGGCAGCAAAATCATTATCTAGAGCTGCTTTCATCACAATACTAATAATAGGATTACTTGAACCACTGGAACCAAAACAATGAACCGAAATAAGATGAGCAGCCAATACAATGGGCATCGCAGCAAACCAACCCAAAAGACCAATTGTGACAAGGGCAATTGTTCCACAATTACTAACCTTTAACCGTAAGCTCAAACCCTCAGTCAATTTCAAACCAATTGGTTTGAAAGCTAAGAAGTAGATATACAAAAGAGCAGAACCATTACTAAGCAAATAAATTAAGGCAATCGATATTGCTGTTGATAAGGAACTAGCATAGGAAATAAACAAACCCTTTTGTCTAAGCACACTAGATATATATGCAATAAAAATCTGCGTGAAAAACCAAGCCAAAAAAACTAAGGTTACTATTTGCCAATTAAATTTATATACACTTTGCGACACGGCAAGCGAATTGACGTCATTCTGTTCAGCATGCGTAGAGGACTCATTATTATGAATGATGAGCTGATAAATAATTATTACTACACCTACAATGGCAGAAATAGTAGCGATTACGCCGACCATCATTAACTTAAACAAATATTGCCAGTTCTTGTTTTGGATTTCTGAAAACAGCTGCTCATATTTTTTATTTTGATTTTCAACTTTATATAATTTCAACAAAGCGCTATCGGCATACCAACCATCAGATAGAATACTTTTCAAAAGATTATCGGCATGGGTGTTAAGCTCGAGAAATTCAGAACTTCCAGATCGATCCTGGTTTTGACCATATAACGACAAAACTAAATTAGCTAACTTTTGCTCTTGAACGGAAACTTTTTTTTCACTTGCTGCAGCACAAATGGAAGCTAGTCGATCCAAATCCGGTTTGAGATTTTTTTTTGTTTCTGCTTCTAAAATTATTTTCTTACACAGAATTACAACACTATCTGGCTGTTCAGCAACAGCCTCGTCTAACAACTCGGTGGCTTGTTCTATTACAGACTCTTTTGGATTGGATACTGTTTTACTAGATTGAATTATAAGTCCAGACTGTGGCAACAATTCAAAAATTTCCGCCAGACGCATGAAGCTTTCGGCTCTATAACAGTCCGTCAACGCAATTGAGTAAGAAGCTGATTTCGCATGTAAACTAGTAATATCAAAGATTTTTAGAACAAACACTCCAGCTAATAGAAGGAGCACAATCAAAATAGCATTTTTAAGCGACAGCTTTTTACTCACCTGAAAAGAAACTGCCGCCATATTCCCCTAATTCACCAAAACCAGTAAATTCACCATAATCACCGAAGCCTTCCGGTCCTGCAAATTCAGTACCTAAGTCATACATGAAATCAAGCTTAGCTTGATCCTGAATATAGCCTTTATCAGAACTGGGAATGGCGTCAGGATAATAGCCCCAAGGGAAACGAGAAGAGAGTCTACGCTGGGTTAAAAAGCGGGGTAATTTGACATAGCGCAAGCTATAAAAAACAAATAGAACGAAAATCACTTCTGCTAATAATATATTGCCCCACTGCATATTTTCGTTATAGGCTCTCTTGTTTGCTATATTTCATTTTTAAGACAGCCGTACCTCGTTAGCTAATCCTACATACATATAGATTATCTAGTCAAGACAAATATGGGAAAAATACTAATTAAGTGGCAATTTAGCTAGCTTAATCAAGTTAATTTAGTATATCTACTCGGGGTCTGTAAGCAGGGCTACTTTTTGCGAACCGACTGTACTGACAGACATTTTGGGCGACTGGGAACGCTTAAAATTTTCAATATAACGCCGTAAAGCCTCTCTAATTAAGTCTGAGCGACTCCGATGCTCAACTTGAGCAACAAAGTCTACCTGTTCTAATAATCCTCCTGGAAGAGCAACAAGTACTTTCTTTGGCATTTTTGTTCCTTCTATTAAGTAACACAGTACACAAACTAACGATTTTAAGGCACGTCTTGCAACCCTTTAGATGAAGCCAAATAAAGATTGCATATAGTTCAAAAAATATCGCAATATCATTCATCGAATGAACTAGAAAAATCTACACCGCTTAGACAATTTTTTAAAGAGCAAAAACCCAATAAAAGAAAAAATGACAGTAAAACTTAAATAATCGGTTTTTTTACTCATCATTTGATTTAAAAACTTTTGCCAAAATAAATACACAGAACAAAGAAAATATGACCAGCAAAGCCACTATTGCTATTGAACTAATATGGAAAAAATCATATAGTCTGGGCAGACTCAACCATTTTCCTCAACAATATTACTTTGATAAATTGCTGGATAAATTTTGAAAGCGGGCTTGATAACGGGAAGAAGAGCAAGCGCCACATTAACCGGTCCTTTAGATGATATTTTTCCCGAAATAAGTGCTAGCGGTATGTTGACTTTGCCCAACCAGAAATCATGAGCAAGATCTGATTTCATAAACATTTCGACGGCTGGTTTAAAATTCGTTTCGCCAATATATACTTTAAGCTGTTCACCATCACTACAATCAAGAGTTAATCTACTATCCGGCTCGCGGTAAATAAAGCTAATCGTTAACTTCGATCGCAATAGTTGACTGGACATACTTTTATCAGCTTTAATTGCATCCCAAAGAGCAAACATTACACGATTTAAGTCTTCCGCGTTTTTAAACACCGGCATCAATAAGCATCCTCATATATTTTTACAATGTCTTTTTCTGTTGCTTGTCTAGTATTAAAAATCATGGCTGGATCACTACTGGCCAAAGCAACTAGCTGCTGCAGCTTTTCTCCGTCAAGCTCAGGTACAGATAAACTACGCAAGTTTTTTGGTAAACCTAAATCACTAATTAAATTCTCAATCGAATCAATTAATTTTTGGGCTGCCACGCTATCATTTTCTTTGTCCGAAACCTTTAAATAACGAGCCATCTCAGCATAACGTTTCGTGGCAAAGCCTAAATTAAAGCGCATGCCATAGGGTAACAATACAGCATTAGTCATTCCATGATGTGTAGCAAATTGGCCACCTATTGCATGTGATAAAGCATGCACAATGCCAACACCGCAGCTACTAAAAGCCATGCCCGCCATTGTCGAAGCTACCAATGTTTGACTGCGAGCTTCCAAATTTCTACCATCCTTTTTTGCTTCAGGTAAATGTTTAAAAAGTCTGTTTAGAGCATCAAGAGCTAAACAGTCAGTAATAGGTGAACTAGTTCCTTCTACTACAAGAGCTTCAATACAATGGGTTACCGCATCCATACCAGTGGCAGCAGTTAAGCCCGCAGGCAGGCTTACAATTAATTCTGGATCCAAAAATGCTTGATCAGCCGCTAAAAAAGGGCTACCAAATAGCAACTTCTTTCCTTCTATATCGTCCTTTATCATCGCCACTAAAGACACTTCTGCGCCAGTACCGGCAGTTGTAGGTATTGCAACAGAAGGTAGAAGACGACTAGTCAAATTATTCATACCTTGATGATCAAGAGCCTCACCACCTAAAGTAAGGATAATATTAACTACCTTGGCGGTATCAATGACTGACCCTCCACCCAAAGCAATAATGGCATTACATTTTTCATTCTTGGCAAGCCTAACTGCTTCATTGACACCCGTTAAATGAGCATCAGACAAAACGTCGCTAAAAACACATATATGGTTTTGCGCTTGCCATTGAGCAATTAAATAATTTACAAGATCCGTTTTGAGTAATTGTTTATCAGTAATGAGAACAATTCTGCAACCAGGTATCTCTTGAATAGCATCACAAGCTGAGGCAGCAACTCCTTGACCAAAGGTTATTTTAGTTGGGGTATGAAATACAAAGGGATCCACTTTTTTTCCTTTTACTTAAGAACCATTAGGAAAATAAATTAGATAAGTAAATAGAAAAAATCTTACTAGCAAATGAAGGAAATTTCATTCATTACCTACCCACTAATTACAAAATAGCAAATTATTGATGCTTTCAGTCGAAGCATCGCTAGAATTCTGTAAGTGTTTAACTTATAAAGTAAGTTAGGCTACTTAATAAACATGATTCAGTATTAGAATGAGCCGCAAAAGGTTAACCATCGCTTCAAGTTTTATATAGTATTTTAAAAATATGTTGACATCCGACTATTTCTAAGGCAACAATACCATCATCAAAATAGGAATTTAACCTTGTTTTTAATCAAAAATAGAAGTCATCTTGTAATTGCTCGTACATTGTTAATTAGCACGATCATGACAACTTTGACGCCTGTTCTTAATTTACCAGTTAATGCCTCTACCGACAACGATGAGAATAACACTTATACGCCGCCTTCCGGTACATTACTTTTACCCTTAACACCAAAACTAGATATTGCCAAATCACAATCTCAAGCATCTGCCTCTAGCTCAACAGCATCTTCTACAACGAGCGGAACTCAAACTTCTTCAACGACTGGAGTTCAGACCTCCTCAGTCGTAGAAACAGCAGCTGAAAAAGGCGCTGTGAGTGCTCTATCGTCCAATGACGGAACCGAAATAATCAACGAAAATGCGACATTAAAGGGCACCATTCAAATTGTTGCTGATGATACAGAATTCGATCAAGAGAAAAATACTTTTCTTGGTACCGGTAACGCAGTAGCAATAATTGGTGGTCAAAATTCAAAGCTACAGGCAGACAGCATACTCTACGACCAAAATAGTCAAACTATAGATGCACGAGGCAATGTCAGCATTCTTAGAGACGGCCAACTGACAAACGGTAGTGCTTTTAAGTTCAACGTTGATTCAGATGAATATTTAATTACACAGCCCGAGACATCAATTGACAACACCCAAGTAGTTGCTCGCCAAAGCATCGGCACAAAAACAGGCGTAGCCTTCTCTAACGGCACAATGGATATGCCTATGCCCTTTTACTTAGGAAAAAATATAGGTAATGCCCCTCTCTCTACTGCGACTGAATTGTGGGAAATGAAACAGCATCTACAGGCATATTTGCCTGATAAACCTAGCTTTAAATTTAAAGCTAAAAAAATGATATACGAGCGATATAAAGAAGACGGCAATTTAACAGTTATAGGTGGCAGGCTAGATTTTGGCACCTTCTCAGTGCCAGTAGGCAAAATAGTTACTTCAGTAGGAAATAAAAATGGAAAAACGGTTATGGCAATATCGCCTTATATCGGTAATAATCTTTGGTCAGGTGGACTCAACGTTGGTCCTCAATTTAATTATGGTGTAGGCAAGAGTTCCGTTTTCTCCTGGTCCCCGATGGTTCAAATAGGGGGAAGACCGAGTAATGATACAAGTGGCGCCAGTATTGGTTTAGCAGGACGGATACAATTTACCAGCCCTAATTTTCAAGCCCATATTGGTTATGGTTCCGTGAGCAATTTATTAATTGGTGACATAAAAGCTAGAGTCTATCGCACTGTTAAATTTCAGGCCGGTGTTAATCGTTTTTTGCCTGATGGAATGCTGGGTATGGTTCGAGCCAGATTTGCTGCTGAACTAAATGACAATCATCCTTACTATAACGTACCTTATTTGGGCAGCGTTAATTTCCGCACCGCCGGTGGTTGGTATCAAGATAATCCAAATTTGGTATACATCAGTTCAACTTATGCTGCTTTGCATGGAAATCCTAACACCACAGTAATGAACAGCGGGTATAAGATTCAAGAACAGTTCACTCTTAGCACTCATCCTTTATTTAATATTGGAGATGATAAATGGGGAATTAAATCGTTTATTTATGGCGGAGCTACGGCTAGAGCTTATTCAACCGGCAATAGTGGCTTGATTACTCAAGTAAGCCCCATTTTAGATATTCGTGCCAATAGATTGCGTTTGCAAGCAGGCTACACATCATCAAGCGTAAACGGCTCGTCTCCGTTTGTTTTTGACGAGTATATACAAGGTCAAAATTCAGTCTTCGTACAAGGTGACGTAAAATTATCAAAATATCTAGATGTGGGTGGCATGACAGGTTATAACATGACGCAAAAAATATATTATTCACGAAGTTTGTTAGCTGCCATAGGACCGCCCGACCTCAAACTTATTGTAGGAAAAGACTTTATCTTGAATAACTATCGGCTTGGCTTCAATGTGTTATACGGACAACCGGTACAATACGATAAGCTCGTATTCAAAGGTGCTCCGGACCAAGGACAGTTAGGAAGCGGGACGAGTGGAATTTGAGTAGCATCAAAGCAGCCACAGGCAATAGGGACTTAGATAAAATGCTTAAAACAAAAATGCCAGCCATTGGTATTGACCTTGGTGGCACAAAGATTATGGCAACCACTGTCAATAGCGAAGGCATAATAGATGACCCTATTAAGATTCCTACCCCAAAAGGACCAGAAAATATTATCGGTCAATTTCTTGAATTAATCGAACACTTTAAAAAGAACCACATTGTAGCTGGTATAGGCATTGCTACAGCTGGTATTGTGGATGGTAGCACCGGCACCATAATGGGTGCCACAGGCAACGTGCCTGGTTGGACAGGGACACCTGTAAAGCGAATTATCGAGAGTAAAACGTTGCTTCCCACTTATGTTGTCAACGATGCCAATGCCGCTGTTTACGCAGAAGCACATACTCGCAAACTTAGAGACCTAAAATGCGTTGTAGCTTTAACTATTGGTACCGGTATTGGGGGCGGCATTCTAGTTAATGGCGAATTACTTCAAGGGGCAAATTGGGGAGCTGGTCATTGTGGTCATGTCAAAATCTCGATGGACAACAAGCGACTGTGTACATGCGGTTTATTCGATTGTTATGAAGCATATGCTTCCGGCACAGGTCTTGCAACAACAGCAAGAGAAATTCTAAGCAATATTTCTGCTGACCAATCACCATTGGCTAAAGACATCAATAACTTAAAGAATTCGGACATTTTTGAGGCAGCTGATAAAAATGATATAGTGGCAAAACAAATTATTACCCTATGGCACAAACACTTGGTTGCCGGCATGGTGTCTATAGCTCATATATTAAATCCGAATTGCTTTGTTCTCAGCGGCGGTTTAAGTAAGGTTATAGACTATGAAATGTTATTTGAATTATTAGTAGACAGCACTATGCCTGCAATCTCAGAAAACGTAAAAATATATAGATCCGATTTAGGTGACCATGCAGGCATTATAGGTGCAGCCCAGCTTATATTAGATAAACTGGCTAAGCCATCTGCTTAATTTAGCAGCCCTTAAAACTTAGATTCCAAAACGTAACTTACATCAGATGTACCATTGGCTGGTACTTTCACATCAGATTGAAGAGCGTTGCTATCTATTTTGCTAAATGGCGAATCAGAACTGAACACCGCAAGTTCTGGTACATGTTCAATGTCAGTAACAACAATGTCTTTATCTAGATGATTATTAAATGTTACCTTAAAAGTATCTTTGCGATGATGATTGCTTGTTTGTTCAGAGTTGACACGTGTTCTTTCACCAACAATATCAAAAGCTTCACCAAGTTTGATTGTAATTTTCTCCCCTACAGCTGTATGCATGATCCTATCTTCACCAATCAATTGCATGTCATTATCGGCATCTGCCTGATAAACCCTTACTTGCCCAGCTGGCAGTGGCCGCTTATTTTTTTCATCGTTTTGAAATTCAAGCTTAATTTCCACCGGAGCCTTTGGTTTTGGCAGTGTGCGCGTGTAGTATTGCTGATCAAAAATATATTTCTTGACCACCGGTATTGCTTTTCTTTCCACTAAAGTCAATCTTTTTGTCTCATTATTATTTATATCAACTGGTTCTGGAAAAGTATAAAGATGGTAATCAGCAAAAGCTTGCTCTTGCGGCGCACTACCCGTTTCCCTTGGCAAAGCATAATAATTTTTGACGGCAGCAAATTCCATGTCATTTCTATTAGTATGCATACTACCGGCGATTAGTTTTAAATTGACATTTTTAAAAGCCATACCACACTGATTGGTCAATGTCACCCATCCTGTTAGATCAAATTTGTTTTGCTCGCCATTGAGAAGTAAATTATAATCACATTGCCAATTTATACTGTTTGCCTCATACGCCAAAAGAAGATTCTTTGAGCCACTTTCCGATGCTTTCACTACAAAAGACAATTTTGGCTGTGCCACTAAATCTGATGGCATTTCAATTAGCTCGATTTGTCCCTCTGGATTAAGAACATAACGATCGCCAATTTTGACCACTCGCTCGTATTGCGAGGGTGAGGCCAACAAAACTCCTGCTTGCTCCTCCGTTTTACCATCACTAAAAAAGTGTCTCAAAACAATTGATTTGCCTATCGAGCGGCTTAAAATCGCACTCGAGCTGATCAAATCGCTCTGATAACTTTGTTCTTTGACTTCAATGGGTTTAGCAGCATTGACGCTGCTTAAATTAACCGAACGAATATCAATAGTTGCCGCTAAATTATCCCATTCCAGGCGATTGACGCCTTGTTCTAAATCAAATAGACGTTTTTCTTTAATTAGAGCACGATTTTGATTATAGACAGTTATGCTTGGTCCTTCGTCCGCAGCTCTTGCTTTTATTTCGCTTTGACTTGGTGCCAGCACTTTCGCTTCACTAAAAGAAAAAGAAGTATTAAAAAGTAACAGAGCTAAAAAAGCACACCATAACACTTTGCCCATGAAAACATTTCTTCTCATATTTAGCTTTTTAGTTTATTCATCAATTGTTTAGATAAATCTACATCCATCTCATGCCCACCTTTAATGCTTATAAATTGAGCTTGGATAGCCAAAGGATTGACACCTGTTAAAACAAGATCACCAAGCAAATCAAGCAATTTGTGCCTCACCGGCTCGTCCTCAAAATGCAGGGATTTACTGAAACCGGTTTCAGTTAAACTTACTGCTCCTTCTCCTATTCCTAAAAGATCGTGTTCCTTTTGCGAACCAAACGTGCGTGCGCTCGCTATTTCTAAAGGCGATTGTTTAGCTGTCCAAGTGCACCAACGTTTGCCAATACAGGGATGAGACCAATCCATAAGGTAAGTCATCGAAAAATCAGCGGCTGGTAAAGCAATTAATTGTCTATCTCCTTTAGTAATAAATATTGCTTCGGCAAGTTCAATTCTTTTTTCAGGCAAAGTTGGTTTATATCCAGCTTGAGAAAAGAGATCTAGCCAAATAAGCGCACTACCGTCGCCTAGCGGTAATTCAGGACCATCAACTACTACATCAATATCTAATGCATTACAAAAGGCTGCTGCTGCTAAAAAGTGCTCTACTAAACATAGCCGAGTGCTGCCTTGTCCAATAGTGACATTGCGTAAAGTATTAACAACATGACTAGCAAGAGCTGGTATTTTGACGGGCTTCTCTTCTTTTAGATCAGACAAAACAAAGTGAATACCGGTGCCTGGAGCAGTCAAATAAACCATCACTCTAATAGTTTGTTTGGAAGTGGTACCAATACCTTCGTAAGTAAACAGACATTTATTGTTTGGAAAAGTTTGCTCATAATGTTTTTCCACTTGAACAGCTGTCAACTTGCCCCCCTTTATTTCTGCACTTTCTCCAGCCGGGGTATGCTTCCAATGCTCTGTAACTCTTTGATTTGCTTCTGTAAATCAGTAATTTTCTTTTCAGCTGCTCTGACTTGATCATAAAGTACAGGTAACTTATGACTCAAAGCTGTAACTGTCATAAAATCTTTAGCTCCATGGGCCGGACTACCACACTGAACTTCACGATCACCAACATCTTTCATTACACCCGCCTGTCCCTGTATAATCGCATCTTTGCCAATTTTTACATGATCTTTCATGCCAGCTTGTCCAGCAATTACAGCACGATCACCGATATGGCAAGAACCGGCTATACCAACTTGAGAAACTAAAATAACTTCGGTACCGACCTGACAGTTATGAGCAACCATAACTAGATTATCAATTTTGGTGCCTTTACCAATTCTAGTAGCACCAATAGTGGCACGATCGATTGTGCTATTTGAGCCAATTTCAACATCATCTTCAATAATGACAGTACCAATTTGAGGAATCTTTAGAAGGGGATTAGCTTCCTCAGAAAGATCATTAATACCGTTCATTCTAAGTTCCATATTAGACGGACGTTCAGTTACATAACCAAAACCATCTGAACCCAACGACGCGCCCTGTTGCATAATTACTCTATTGCCTATTTGGACATTGTCAGCAATCATACAACCAGGATGAATGAGACAATCTTGCCCTATCAAAACCTCGCCACCAATTACGGTATTAGCCATAATCGCTGTACGGGCTCCAATTTTTGTCTTAGGACCAATTACCACAAGCGGGCCAATTGCTACATCTTCTGCAAGCTGACAAGAAGGATCTACTACTGCAGTTGGATGAATACCCTCGTCCGGTAAATAACGTTTAGCTCCAACAGCTGAAAGCATCTTATAAATTGCATAAGTAGGGCGCACAACGAAAATCGCAGGCCGATCCACTTTTGTCCCCTTTGGAACAATTACAGCTTTTGCTTTGCATTTATCAATTTGCTTTACCAGTTGTTTATCAAAAATAAAAGCCAAATCAGACTCATTCGCAGACATAGGCGAGGTAGCTATGCTATCAAAAACCATGTCAGGTGGCCCTTGGACTTCACCATCAATAAATCTAGCAATTTGAACCAAGCTCATGGGAGCTGGTAATTTCATAATGCTTACACCTGCTTATTTAATAGTGTGGATCAGTCAATTATATGACTATTTAAAGTTGCTTCTATTTAGTTGAAACTTTATTGTTGGTGTTGGCTACAGAAGTGAGCCGCTTAACCACTCCATCAGTTAAGTCAGTGCCACCAAACAAAACAGCCTGTTTCATGAGAACAGCGTCAACCTTTTTAGTTGTTGCTTCCGCTTTAATGGCTGTATCAATTTCACTTTCTAATTGACTTTCTAGAACCTGTGCTCTTGCTTGCACTTTTTTAACTTCATCATCAATTTCGTTTTGTAAGCGCTTTTGTAGGCCTTCCAAATCAGCTGGCGATTTATGAGCCGCTTTAGATTCTTCGTATTGCTTATTACTATCTTCAATTAATTTATGAACTTTGTTTTCCTGCTTCTTGAGTTCTTCAGCTGCTTGTTGAGCTCGCGGATAACTAGTAACAACTTTATCGCGGTCCACTAAGCCAACATTCAGGTGTGCGGCTTGAGCAAATACTTGACCAACGCTTATTGTCATCGCAGCGCTTAGCAATAAGACTAAATTACCTTTTTTCAATTTCTTCTTCTCCAAACTGATCTCGACTCA
>Ga0207039_1057_pt1 | contig 32412 bp, 35 predicted proteins | sample Alteio_BWMinCont_74_FD_153264 | JGI IMG/M metagenome (GOLD analysis project Ga0207039, IMG submission 153264) | Enriched cells from forest soil in Barre Woods Harvard Forest LTER site, Petersham, Massachusetts, United States -... | ecosystem: Environmental > Terrestrial > Soil > Temperate forest >... | reverse complement strand
TAATATGTCCGTTACAACTAAAATGGGCAGAACTATTGATGATACACCGGAAACTCCAAAGGGTATTCCACCTGCATTTAGGAAGAAAAATGGTTAATCTGTAATTTCATTTTCCTGCGAATTATCTGGGTTACGCGCAAGAATCTCTATAATTGGCCGCTTGTAAATTTTAATCATTAAGAATACAGAATCTGTTAGCTTTTCTAATTTATAGAGATAGATAAAGTTTTTAAATTAGCACAAAAATAGCCGAATTTTACTGGCAAAAGTAAAATCGGCAAATTCTGGAGATTCTTCCGCACAGCCCCCTTTAGCTAAGATACTTCGGCTAAACTTTTTTCAAAAATCAATCGGCGTTCGGCTGGTGAATGATATTCAATCATTCTAAACATCATTTCATCAATTGTTTCATTTGTATAATAAGCTTGAATGGCTACTCGACGTAACAATGTAATAATTTCACCTAAAATGCCTTCGCTTTTTTGCAAAACATATTCTGAAATTTTTGTAGAATTTAAATTTGATGGTTTCTTTAATGGAAAAGTTGCAGCCAAACTTGCCAGTAATGAATCATATTCCCTTCCTGCTTTCCATCGTGGCAATAAAAATGGTTCAAAACGATTTTCAAGTTGTGGATCACTGCGAATTGCTAAATATGCATCTTTAGTTCCAACACAAACTAATGGAATTTTTAATTCGTTGCCAAGAAACCTTAACACATTTAAAAATTCACGTTGTTTATTATTAGATCCGGCTAAAATATTATGAATCTCATCAATAATTAACATTCTTACGTTAAATTTTTTAAAAAGTGAGAGAAGATGATTTTCCATACTGCCTGTAAACTGCAACTTAGCAGGAGAACCGCAACCATAACTATTTTCTAGTTTATCAAGGATCGCGATATAAAAACGTCTTGTGTCTGGTGCCGGTGGCATTTGAACAGATATAAGCGGCATTTCAATAAGTTGGTCGTACCCGCCTAAATCATAAAATTTATCCCAATCAATTCTGCGTCTTTCAATTTTAGGCTTATAACCACGACAAAATTTTTCAATTATCATCGATTTTCCATTATTGGTTGAACCAATAATTAATAAATTTGGCATACGTTGACGCCGTGGATGATCAAACAATTCTCGCAACTTTTGTAGAGCAACTAAAGCTAAAGGATATCCAATCCAAAAATCCTTTTTAATGTGCTCAAGTCTTTCCAATCGGGTTAATTTAAGTAGTTCTCGCACTTCTGGTAAAAGATGATCTAAATTTTCAGTTACCATAATTCTATGTTCTCAAAAATTTTAATAGGTTTATTATCGGTACTATCATCAGTTATACTGTTATCCTCAACATTATTTTTTTTAGTAATGCTTTGACTTGCTATTTGAGTGCGTTCATGACTCCTTCTGGCCGATTTACTTTTAGACATGGCTTCTTTTGTAATCAAACGCATTTTTTCTATCGCCTGAAAAATAAGAGTTTCGTCAGTTTGCTCTAATCCTTTTTCACGTAAAAATTTTAAAGCCTGACGGTGTTCCCATAATGTTATAGTTGGCCTTGATAATGTGCGGTATGGAACTTCTAAATATTCTTTACTATTTGGGTCTAATACATATATTCGACTAATATCCCTTGGATCACGTCGAATGATAAATTTTCCCAATTTTTTTCTATTAGCAATTAATGGTGACAAGCCATTCGCATAATAACTAATGTGATCCAACATAAAGCCATGCCGTTGTAATGTTCGTCTTTCAATAGGTAAAAAATCTATTATAAAAGCATTTTTATTATATACTCTGGGTAAATTACCGCGACCTTTATGATTTTCATCACCTAATATACCGCATTTATATTTTTCAATTGGTGGCATACTTAATCCAGAATGAGCTTTTTGATGATAATATTCTGTGATGGCGATGGTTAACCAATGCTCTAATTCTTTCAAAGTTAACACGGCCTTTTGTTCTGAAGGATAATCACCTTTTTCAGCAACATTAGAAAATGTAGTTCCAGGCAATTGATGAACTAACTGCATCATCGTTCCAATAACCCGTTCAACAATGCCGCCAAATTGTGGCTGGCCTATCGGACGATAATCAATTTTAATTCCATGAATATCACAACCTCGTTGTAAAGCTTCACTATGAAATTCCTGGGCATTATCAACATAAATTACATCAGGCTTTCCCCAAATTGGCCAACCGCCGGAAATATTTCGCTCAACGAACCAATTATCCTTATCAAAAATAGAATGGGTTAAGCATAATCCCACCGATACAGCAGAAGGCGCGTCTAAAGATAAACAAAATCCGGTTATACATCGGCTGAATACATCGATTGCTATAGTTAAATAAGGCCTGCCAATTGGCTTACGGTGATATTCATCCACAATAATTAAATCAACTGGTGTGTGATCAATTTGCAATACTGCTAGTGGATATGGTGTTTCCGGAAACGAACCAATTATTGGGGAAAATTGTTGTGCCGCAACTTGTTTACTCGTTCTTTTACCCACAACATCTTTTTGTACTAAACGATTTATTCGAGAACGAATCGTCATATCAGCAGGTGCTTTGAGATTATTCAAATGACAACGTCGCCGCACCTCTTCAACAACGATGCTAATTTTATTTTTTTGACTATTTAAATAATATTCCTTAATTGCGGTGTAAATTATTGCTTCAAGAGTTTTGTTAAGCCTTCCTTTCTCTTTTCCACCAGAGGATTTATTAGGTAACAATGATGTAAATTTATTTCCAGAATTTCGATATCGATTTATTAGCTTGTATATTTGACGCCAAGACACTTCTAATTGCTTAGCAGCCTCTTCAGCAACTGTGAGAGTGCAAGTAGATAATTGTGACAATGGTTTGATAATAATTTCTCGACGTTTTGCTAGTTCCCAATCTTCAGGGGATATTAAAAGTGTATCATTGAACTTTGAATTCGACGGGGAAAGTGTTCCATCATCGCTAACAGGAGATAATTCGGAAATTTTTGCATATCGTTGGGATGTATCAGAAATTTTTTCAATTAATACGGAATCCAAGCTTAGTGGCAGCTTGATTGTATACTGCTCGCCTTGGAATATGACCTTGGATCCTGGCGATAAATTTAAAGCAATTTCATCCATTGACTGTGCCATTTATTGAAGTTGCCTTTTATAAAAGGCCGGTTATTGAACCACACTTTTAGAATATTGCACACGACTTTTAGAAAGAAAATGTTAATATAGCGGCGTTCTTACTGAACAGGACTATTAGAAATGACACTTATAGTCGACTTCCTGGTTATGTACCCAAATTGTACCTTAAAATTCATAACCATTATTTAGGCTGCAAATCTAACTGCTCTAAATTACATTTAGCACTGTATTTACAAATATTTACAAATACCCTTGCAGCAAGAAGTTTTACCCTCTATAATCCCGAAAAAACGACAAATGTCATTCTTTCGGGATATTGTAACATGCTGAATGTAAATATTTTTTAGAAAGGTATAAAATTATAAATGGCAAAATTTATAGGCAGACAAGAAGAACTAGGCATATTAAAGCGATTGCTTAATAAAAAATCAGCCAGTTTAATCATTATAAAAGGCAGACGTCGTATTGGAAAAAGTCGTTTGCTTGAGGAATTTAGTCAGTTTTTTCATAAATCATATATGTTTTCGGGGTTACCTCCAGCAGAAGAAGCAAATACCAGTGCGCAATCCCAACGAGATGAATTTGCTATACAGTTGAATCACCAGATTCCCTCAGAAACTTTTGATAAAAATGATTGGAGTAATTTGTTTTGGCATTTGGCTAACCATACTAACACAGGTAAAGTACTTGTTGTATTAGATGAAATCTCATGGATGGGATCAAAAGATCCTGATTTTTTAGGAAAACTGAAAAATGCATGGGACCTTTCTTTTAAAAAGAATGATCAATTGATACTAGCAATTTGTGGCTCTGCATCAGCATGGATTGAAAAAAATATTTTAAGCAGCACAGGATTTTTTGGAAGAGAATCGCTTAATCTGACCTTAGATGAATTGCCATTGAATGACTGTGCTGAATTTTGGAATGCTGAAAATGATCGTGTAAGCACTCACGAAAAACTAAAAATATTAGCAGTTACGGGCGGTATACCAAGATATCTGGAGCAGATTATCCCTAACTTATCAGCGGAAGAAAATATTTATCAACTATGTTTTGATAAACGTGGCATTTTATTTGATGAGTTTGAGAAAATGTTTTCGGATTTGTTTTATAAAAAAAACAATATTTATAAAAAAATAGTAAGTTGCTTATCTGATGGTTTTTCTGATCAGAAAGCAATTTGTAAAAAAATAGGGTTAAATCAGGATGGTGATTTATCTGAGTATTTAGATGACCTTATAAAATCCGGATTTATATCACGAGACTTCACATGGAATATCAAAAATAATTTAGCATCTAGACTAAGCCATTATCGATTAAAAGATAATTACTCTCGATTTTATTTAAAATATATATTGCCGAATCATGCTCGAATACAATCAGATAACATGATAAATGTATCGCTACATAATTTGCCAGGCTGGGCTTCTATAATGGGATTACAGATTGAAAATCTTGTATTAACTAATAGACATCTTATAAAAAAGTCACTTCAAATTGATTTGAATGATGTTGTTTGTGATAACCCTTTTTTTCAAAGAACAACAAACAGGCAGGCAGGATGCCAAATTGATTATTTAATACAAACAAAATTTAACACCCTGTATATCTGTGAAATTAAGTACTCAAAAAATGAGATAGGAACTTCAGTTATAGAAGAAATGCAAGAAAAAATTAAACGATTAAGTATCCCTAAAAATTTTTCCTACAGAACGGTGCTTATTCATGTTAATGGCGTAAATGAACCACTAGAAGATAGTCAGTTTTTTTCATATATTATCAATTTTAGTGATTTTCTTAAAAAATGAATGTTTCGTTATCCCTTATGCTTTCTTCTATGGGAATGCTTTCCGTCCCTACCATCTGGCTTTTTCTGATCTTTCTCAAGCCTGTACTATAAGGATTTCATATTAACAATTACCATAATGAAATATTTTTGGTAAGACCAATGGATTACTTTGAGTTCTATGCTGTTATTTGAACACTGGATATAAATCTAAATATTTAGTTTCTGGCCACACTTTTCTTAGATAAGACAATAATGAAACCAACGTGGTTGATAAGCAGGGAAGATGATTCGTTGTTTTTGCGAGCGTAATAAATGCATCCAATTTTGACAAGACTCTTGGACGTGCAGCATTTTGAGTAGGATCCCATAGGGAGTCAGCATCAACAGGGCCACCTGAACCAATCCATTCCTGCTCTACTAATTCCATTTCATCTAGAGTTTGCAAGCTTCGGATTACCCAATAAGCACACGCATACGTTAACTGTTTATTATATTCAGCATCATCATTTGCGGAAATAATTTTTGTTTTTAATTCTTCTCGATAAAGAAATTCCATTCTATTAATAATGGAAGAAGGAAAGGTTTTGGCGCACCAGCAACTTGGCATAGCCATTCTTAAATATGCTCCGTCAATGAGAGCATTACCAAAATCACCAAATTCAAAATCTATAAATAAAATTTTATTTCCCTGAAAATAAACATTGTCTGGACATATATCTCCATGCAAAAGAACATTAAAATCATTTTTTGATTTAAAAAAAATGAAAATATTATTTATTTCAGCTTCTAATTCTTTTGAATAATGATTTAATTTTTTAAATATATTGATAATTTCCGAGAAATCATGTTCAGGAATAAAATGATAACGAACTGCTTTTGGATAAATCCGATTTAAAATTGAAGAAAAAACGGAATATTGACCAGCGGTATCCGCATGCATTTTACCTAATCTTTTCATATAGCTTTCTAATGCAATTTCTGCCTTCTGCAAATTCTCAGAGGTAGATGCGCGTAGTAATGGACCAACAAGACTTGGATGATCAGTTCCTAAATCTTCTATTAATATAAACCGGTGCTCCAGATCCCCCGCATAAAATTTTGGAGCGTGGTTAGCACCTATTTTCGTTAAAAACTCAAGACCAGCCCAATCATGGGCAAAACGACTGAGCTGTCCTTGTTCTGATTCTCCCCCCTCATCTACACCATCTTTTTTTTCTATTGAGGTTTGCTTTAAAATAATTGCTTCCGGCATTGATGTATTAGGAGCATTTATTTCTAACCTTAAAATCAAATTACGTCGATCTGGCTCACTCAGCTGGATTATTTTTGAAAAATGAATAGGCATTTGGAAATAATTAGATAAAAGTTTTGATGCCGTATTTATCATGTCCCGAGAATGAAATGTAGACTCTTCTAACATATGAACAACCTATTGCTAAATGCTGTATTCTATCAGGCTCGAATATCATTGTGTCTAATATTAACAAGGTGACACTATTTTTTCTTGGCATTCACGCGAATTTTCTATAAAACAAAATGTACCAGAACTGTACCAAACCACCGTAGTTTTATATCAATTACGGTAGGTTTAGGTCGGTTTTGCTAATGCTATAACAACGCAAGATGTTGATTTTTAACAATATTTCATTTTTACTAGCTGGCTACGAACTAGGGGGTCGGGAGTTCGAATCTCTCCGGGCGCGCCAAATAACACAAGTAAAATCAATCAGTTAACAAAACAACTTCCAATCATTTTTTGACATTCACAGCAGAGTGTAGGGAAATTGTCACATACGTCTCCATATTCGATAAAATTGGACGTAAAAATAATATTTAAATCAATAAGATACAAATACCCTCATTAGACCATATTTAAAAAAACCAGATAGTCGGCAGTATTTCCGAGGATCGAAGGGCGCGCCACTCAGCACACATCTTGTAAAGACACATCCCATTCTAAACATGCCAGCTAGCATAGATATGCCTAGTATATATATATTGCACGAAAACCTTTGGTTGCGTACAATTCCACGTCAATTTTATACGATAATACACAGTGATTTATGAAAAGACGTATAGATCTCAGTCAAGAATATGAAGTGTATCGATTCAAACAAGGAATCAAACTGGTAAAGCGTGAAGATCATGCCAAATTCACAAACAATCCCTTTTATCATCATACTGGATATACACTGGCTAGCATGCAAGCGTTGCCTATACCAATCTATTTTTTGAATGCATCAGGAGAAGGGCAAGAGGTTAATGAAGCTGTGCTGATTCAATGTGGGATTGATTCAAAAAAAGATGCTTATGGTAAATCCATCAAACATTTCGCAACACAAGAAACAGCAATACGTGCTTTATATAACACCAAACAAGTTATTGAAGCAGCACGTCCGCAATTTTTTGATGAAGACGTGATTTATACAGATCGTGGTATTATTCAATCATTAGCGGTTAAAGTCCCATGGTACGGTGAAGATAACCAAATCATTGGAATAGTGGGTTATTCAATGACCCTTGGCCAACAATCACTCGCTGAATCGTTGAGTAAGATTCAGTCGTTAAATATATTAGGCTGTTCAGCAAATTCTGCTAGCAATGAGCTAACAAAAGTCTATCTTTCTCAACGTGAAAAAGAGTGCTTGCAGCTCTATACTCAAGGTAAAACTGCAAAACAATGTGCAAAAATATTAAATATCTCGTATAGAACATTTGAAAATTATATCCAGAATATTAAAAGTAAATTGAATGTAACCTCCAAATCGGAACTTATTTTATTGGCCAACCAGTATGATTAGAGTATTTCTACTCTACAAACTATTTTTAAAAATAATTATGCTGGGCAAATAAATTCATCAGAGGAGTTAAAATAATGTTTTCTAAATCTGCTATTTCATCAGAAGTTAAAACCTTGTCGAGCGTTGCTATGGTACAATCCGCTTTGCAGGCCAGAGAGATGAAAGGGACTGACATGAATCGGTTAATTACCTTGAAATCAGGAATGATAATTCCGTCTATTGGTCTAGGTACGTTAGGCTTAACTGACGAAGCTAGTATCAAGACAGTACAAGATGCGATTGATATGGGCTATCAATTCATTGACACAGCAATAGCCTATAATAATCATACAATCATTGGTAAAGCCTTAGAAAAATATGATCGTAAAAATATAATTATCTGTTCAAAAATAAATGGTGACAGTGTCAAAGTTGCAAGTGTTGAAAGTATAGTCGATAAAATGCTGGCTGAACTTAAGACCAGTTATATAGATATGGTATTGATCCATAGTCCACTGGTTCCAGAAGTAGAAAATTTTCCGCAGGTATTATCTGAATTAATTAAGTTGAAAAAAGCAGGAAAAATCAAAAGCATTGGCGTCAGTAATTTTGAAATTCGTCATTTGGAAATGGTAAGAGATCAACTGGAGCATATTGATGTTAACCAGGTTGAATTCCATCCCTATTTGTATCAAAAAGATTTATTTGAATATTGTAAGGCACACAATATTCATATTATGGGATATAGGCCATTTGGTAAGGGTAAAATTGATGTGCTTCAAAATCCTGAGTTGCAAAAAATGGCTGAGGAACATAAATCATCTGTTTCTAAGGTGATTTTACGTAGCATGGTTCAAGGTGGACATTCGGCTATCGTGAAAGCAAGTAGTAAACAACATATGGAAGATAATCGCAAAATTTATGATTTTAAATTATCTGATAAAGAAATGTCTGATATACAAGCCTTGAATAAAGGATTGAGAACTTGTTCTGGTACCAAATGGTTTGATTTCGATGAAAAATTTCCGATAAAAGAAATTCATGCCAATGGAAAAGTCGATGTAATGAATATTGAAGGTGGCAATGAAATAAAGGTATTAAAAGAAGGCGCTCTCTGGCTGAATTTGGCGACGATTTATGACACGCCATTTGCCAATGGTGTGACTTATAATGATCTAAAGGTCAATTCAGGAAAAGAGCGTGATTTAAAAGATTATGATGAAGTACGTATATATTTAGCTTTAATATTGATTCTAAATTATTACGTGAACCATGGGCATGCACTTGTCAATAAATCCGAGGAAAAGCCTTTAAATATCGTCATTCACACACATAGAGGAGATGCTTCATCTGCATATGTAACAAAATGCATTTGTGATTTGTTGATGAAATGCTTTCCTGAGCAATTCAAGGAAATATCATCTGAGTCAATATCATCAGATAAGCAGCTTCCGATGTTAAAAGTGGCAAATAAAAATATTGTGATTAAGTTCCGCAATGGTTATGGTAAGCCATTAACAGATTCTGTTTATGCTGAAGCAGATATTGTATTGTCTAATTGCATTGCGGCTGGCCTAAAACATGATGCAAAGACAGGAACGATGACTTTACCACATCGCTTTATTCCATTTGACTCTGAAAAATATCAATTGTTCCCAGAAGAAGCTTATTCTAAAGATAATCATTTGATTAAAACTTTGGATCAAATACTTGCGCAACCTCAAGAAAAATATTTTGATAAAGTGGATGCTTATTTCAAAACAGTCAATCCAGCCAAACAGCACAAGGCAAGAAAAATCACACGAGCTGATTTTGAATTAGTTACACTAGCTCAATTAACAAAATCTGTAATATTTAACCCGGAAGACCCACAACGTTATTTTGAAATTGTTCAAGCTGCTAAGAAAGTCGTGAATGTTCAAAAACTTGAGCCAACAAGTGTTTTCAGATTGACGAAATAAGCCACTGCTCACGCTCCTGTGTTTAAAGGCGGCGTGAGCGGTTCTCTATTGTCCGCCCCAATTTTCAACGCTGATTTAGCATGATAAAGACCCAAACCTAAACCTTGTGGTTTATCATAACTATACCCTCTTTTTTTTCTCAGCTAATTTGCTGATAAAAATCAATAGGATACAATTTTGTTAAAATACTGCATTGTATATTTATTGATCTATATTAAACTTTTCTGTACAATCACTGTATAATTTTTTGCTAAAAACACACGATTATTTGCTATTGGGTACAAAACCACGGGATTGATATGGCTTCTTCACAAACTTTGTTTGATTCAAAACAAACGGTTAACTCTGATAAAGATAAACTTGATGTGCCGGAGTCCAAAACGACTAAACCATTTCATAAAGATGTGGCAAAAATAGAATTTTTATTTGCTGATGTACTAGGATCTGGAGCTTTTGGAACTATTTACGCAGGTCGATTTAATGGTATGAAGGCTGCATTTAAAGTTTTCAATACTGGTAAGAATGTAAATCTCGCAGATTTAAAAGAACAAACAGAGTTTATGATGCAACACCAATCTGATTATTTGTTAAGTGCATATGCATCCGAAACTCTACCTTTCTGTGGCAATCCTGCTGTTGACAATAAATATTTTATAGTAACACCACTAAAAAAATGTGATTTTTTTAAGCTCTTTAGCGCCGGTAAAACAAACCTAGTTATTGTTTTCCAAATTATTGACCAGGTTGCGTTGGGTTTACAAGCTATGCATGCATTATGCCGGGTTCATCTTGATATAAAAATGGGAAATATTCTTTTGGATAATGCTTTCAATGCAGTGATAGGTGATTTTGATTTATCTCGGAAAAGTTTAGATAAGCAAACGATGCATCAGATTGTTGGAACCGACTGGCAAATAGCGCCTGAATTTTATTTTAATCGTGTCAATATGGATTTAACTAAAGCTGATGTTTTTAGTTTTGGGATAATGTTGACCAAGATATTCTTTTATCCAGAATTTTGCAAAAGAATTGACAAGTTTGTTAATGAAAATCTTAGAGGAATGTCTGCTATAGATATTGAGTCGTTTCTCAAGAGACCGAGGGATAATGAGCCTAGTCTGTTAAGGGGACTTATTCTTGACTTAACTAGTCGGCTGCCGATCGTATTATCTCAGTTAATCCGTGATTGTACAGAAGACAATCCTCAAAAACGCCCTGCAATGCAAGAGGTTGTGTTACGCTTGGGTGATTTTTTGGCTAAATTTCATTCTGATCCTATTGAAGAAAAGAGTAAGGAATTTTTAAAACAATTACAGGAGCGTCTGAAAGATCAGGAGTATTTGGCAAATAATGACAAAATAGAAACCCTATACGGTACGTTTTCTATTATGTCGGATGAAATCAAGATGCAAGCAATTGAATTATTAAAAGCAAATATTGCGGATCCTGTGAAACAAGCGACAATTGCTCGTCTAGCAAAAGAATTTTATCCTTATGCAACCAGTGATGTCATGCTAGATGAATTAACAAAGTTAATTTCTATCCAAAGTTCTGCTGCAACCGTAAATGCTGCTGCGAATAACGACCTTGTACAACCTAAAATTAATGTTGATCAGTTATCTTCGCATAATTATGCGTACTTTTTTAGGAAGTTTCAGTCTCGTCATGTTGAACGTGTAACTAAAATTAAGCAAAGTCATGCGAATATTGTTGAAGAATATTTATCAGGTCCTGAATTAAAATTAACTTGATGAAAATCTAGTTCTTTTGTTATGAAATATTGCCCATTGTGTTTCATTCCCTTTATTTTCTTTGCAAAGTAATAAAACTATAAGAATAAAAATTCATATCATCAGCTTCACAATCTTTACGCTCCAACTCAGTCCATTCCGATAAATTAATTTTTGGAAAAAACACATGCTGCTCAAGATATTTTTTCTGCGATTAACAATAAACGTCCCCAAGCATACATAACATCGAAATGACGCTTTTATGCCTGGCTTGCAAAATTCGCACCACAATGGCTTTATGATGCAATTATACGGTAGATATAATTCTCTGTTGTTAGTACTAATATAAATATACTCTCAAGTTCAAAAATAGGTTGATAAAAGTTTCTGAAAATATAATGATTATTCGTTCATTGAGTTATAAATCAATTGATCAAAATTTAATATCTTTCTCTTTTCTTATTAAGCAAGGAAGTCGTTATGAAAAAATTAATTACAATTGCAATACTAGGTTTAGCTATATCCCCATTAGTAAACATCGTTCAAGCAAAAGAAAGTTTACAATCAGCAGCTTTTTATCAAGTTCCTTTTAAAAATGTAGAAATCAAAGGTGGGCAAAAAATTCGTGCAAGTTATAAATTTAATACCGATCAAATGCTTGTCTGTACCCAATCAACAGACGAATTAGAATCTATTGAATGGCAGTATAAAGATGTATGGTATAAAGGGCAAATGCCGTTAACTTTAATGGATAACATTGAGTTTCAAGGAAAAGGACAATATGCTGATCCTGATGGTACATTAATAATAACTAATGAGTTCGGTGATCTAAATGATGGAAGTCCTATGATTGTGAGTTGTGAATATCGCAATATGAAATAACTTTATTTTTTTATCATCAGCGGCAGTAATATTACTGTCGCTGTTAAATCTAATGATTTCTATATTATTTCATTATTCCTACCAATTTTTGAAATCTATTTTTACCCTAGTGGCTAAAATTTATTATTAATACAGGCGCCCCAATAATTATGCTCCTTGGGCTCTATCCCAAGTTAGGATATCTCGCTTTTTTCAAACAAAAAATTGGGGAATATAATGGATATTATTATCATAAGCTTTACTTACTCATAACTCCTGTGAGATGCTACAGATTAAGGCCTTTTAGCGATAATCAGCGTGGCAGCAGGTAATGCTTTCTCATCGTTAGTTGCCTTAACCATGCTATTCAAGACGGAGGAAAGGGTTTTCCTGAATGCGATATCCGTCGCGGTGTTTAGCAATGGGGTATTGATAATTCTTTATCAAATTTTCTTATGCCATTATAAAGAGCGAGTACTAATAGTGCCGTAATGTATTCATTGTTCTGGGCTGCAGAGCTAAAAATACTCTGGAACTTATTCCTAATGGACCAAGTATCAAAATAGTCTTTGAGGGGATGTAATTCTTTTGGAAGAGCTTGTTTCTTAAAATATTCCCGAAAAAAGTTATCTGATAGACAAGGTTTTTCGCTAAAAAATGAGGTTTCACGACTAGTATCAACGTCGCAAGTGACGACTCCTTTAATAATATGTATATGAGATGCAATCATGCTTAAATCAGCTTGCATCCCATCTTTTTCATTTATATAAGTTTTCTGTGCGTAAGCGTTTCTAAAAGTGCTTTGCTCTAGCTGATTGTTATAAAATTGTCCTCTATCATGAAATGAATAATCAAAGTCAGCTGATCTTAAATCGCAAGAGTCAAATACAACGCTATCTAGTCGCGCATGCCGGAAGTCAACTTCCCGCAAATCACAATGTGAAAAATGTCTATGTCTAGCACAATCTTTCCAAAATTCGTGGTAAATAATTAATTCTTATATTCTATAATACAGCTAAATAAAAATCCAAATTTTTTATATTTCCGGAAGCTCGTTAAAACTTAATTCGCAAAATCGCCAATTTTTTTCATCAATCAGCGTTGGGACTTTCTTGTGTGGAGCATCATCATCCATTAATAAAAAAGAATTTGTTTCAGCAAAATTTCGCGGATAAATAGCTAAGCATTGTTTTCCAGTAAACTTTGATGAATAGAGAATACCTTCAATCCCAGCAGAATAAATTAAATGACCAAAAATTTGTGAATTTGCAGGCACATCATGATTACTAGGCAAACTTCTCCACTCATTGTGTAATAGCGTTTCTAACAATTGTTTAGTCGTTTTTATGACACCAGGTTTCTTCATTCCTAATTGTTTTGCGAAATTAATTAATTCTTTTGATAATTTAAAAGTCTTAATTAATTTAACAAATTGTTTTAGTTTTTTTTCTTTTGTAAGATCAAAAACTTTTTCTAATTGTCCACTAATTGAAACAATAGTTTCTGAAGATGGGTTGGTTAACGCTAATTCTCTCGGTGTTAATTTCGATTTATTATATAATTTTTCCTGTCCAAGATGCTCTTGTAAAGCTGTATCTTTATCTTTATCTTTTGCTAAATACAGCCCGGGGAATGACGGAACTTCTGAATTAACATCTATTCCAGTGTTAAATCGACCACCGATATAATTTAAACTTCCTATTGTTGATAACGGATGAAGACCATATTTATATTTCACCGCTCTTTGCCATTGTTTAAATTCAAAATTAGATATGCAACTCCTAACAAGCACTTGTTTTATTTCGTCTTGAATTTCATTTCTTTGACGAGCAAGTTCTGAATAATAATTCCAATAATATTTTAATAGATTAGCCGTTAATTGCTTTGCTGAACGAATATCGGCAAGTGATCCTTGTTCAAGCAAAATCTCAACGGTTTGAAGGGATTTTGAAAATCTTCCATGACGCTTTGGCATACACTTTTATCTCTGATTTTCATCCAAAGCATTTTGGATAAATTTAAGTAATTTTTTGAATCTACCTACCCTAATCATATCTCTAGGTGACATACCACCTAGCAAGGGGTTTGGCATACAAAACCAAAGAATAGTTTTTTCCTGATCTTGGAAAAAACATGCGACTAAATTCAAAGCTGTTGCCCATTCTACGAGTCTTTCTTTTAACTCTATCGGCATTTTTTCATCATATCGTACTGAAGCCACTGGAATATTGGCAGCAACAGAAATATCCTTTTTTTCATATCTTAAAAGTTCAACAACCTTTCTTGCGTCAGGCTCACCATGCTTGAATAAATGGAAATAATCTTTCTCTGGTACCGTTCTAAAAAGGGAGGGATGCGATGCAGCCATATTTTAACCTCAATATTCAAATTATTAATATACCATATTTTTACCATAATTATACCATGGATTTCCAAAGATAAGGTATCACCTATAGTGTAGGGAATTTGTCACAAACTGAGAGTGAAAAACTGCGATTTAGGACGTTTTATATCGATAATCATGTGTGCTAAAGATTGCAAGGCATTGATTAATAATAAAATCTATTTTGACTATTCTGGCTACGAACTAGGGGGTCGGGAGTTCGAGGATCGAAGGGCGCGCCAAATTTATATTTACTATCAATAACTTAGAAATCGCGTCTTATAGTCGACTTCCTGGTTATGTACCCAAATTGTACCTTAAAATTCATAACCATTATTTAGGCTGCAAATCTAACTGCTCTAACTTACATTTAGCACTGTATTTACAAATACCCTTGCAGCAAGAAGTTTTACCCTCTATAATCCCGAAAAAACGACAAATGTCATTCTTTCGGGGTATTCTGTTGTGCCACGAATAAGTAATTTATCCGTGGCACAACAAACATAATTATTGCTTTGTTGTGCCACCAATAATATCATTAAATGTAGGGAATTTGTCACATCTGAGACAAGTGGTTTACTTGCCATCGGTATCTACAAAATATATAGAAAAATACTAAATCAATAATGAGATCTCACTCACTTTTTTTATATAACTTAATTTGTTTTCCTGTTGGTGTGAATAGCCAGTCCCAATCATAACTACCGAGCGGCGTATCGCCTTTAAAACGGTAACGATGCTGATTAACAATTAAATTACCTCGATACAGACCAGATTGGACAATCCATAGCACGGTACCATCAGTTACAAATCTTAAATGTGTACCATTCACATCAACAGCATGTATAGCACCTGATGTTGTCCATGCAGATGTCTCAAAATAAAGAGTTTTACTATCTGGAGAAAATAACAAATTCTCAGGATCCACTATTTGTTTTTTTGGTTTATCACATTCAAAATTATTTGTAACCAATCGCTTTTCTTTTTGAGTGGAAAAATCATAAAGCCAAATTTCGTTTCCATATTTGGCATCAATATCACATCTATCCGGAATAACTTGAATTCCTTCTCTAATAAAAGCAATCAACTTTTTATTCGAAGATAAAACAGGAGATGAATCTTTTCCTGTTCTTGTTATTTGAATCGTATGACCACTACCATTATGATAATAAATATTACCCGATTTAGCAAAAACCGGCACCACTGAAACTGGAACTAACGAATCCAACTCACACACCGGTTCGCTTGCGACTGCTACTATCGAAACACTGAAAAGTAGCATAATATTCAATAAAAGCATTGCCATTTAATTTAGCTCCTTCTCTCAATCAACTCACTCAGCTTTTTTTGAAAGAAACTACTAGCCGGCACTCTCAAATAGGTATTACCTAAATGCGAAATACAAATCTCCAAACCAACCAAACCTTTTTTTGCATAATCTATACATTGTTCCTTTGAAATCCATCCATCACCAATGCAAAAAGAATAAATAATATTTTTATAATTCACGCGGACACTAGAAATTTGATAAACCTCAACAATAGCTCCTTCTTTGGAAGCTTCAATCGTTTCAATTCCTTTCCATAATTTTTGAAATTCATCTGAATTAAAATTCTTAACTTTTTTACCACGCTTTACTCCAGTTACCTTATAAAGGAATTTTATATAGCGTTTTGTATGATTTTCAAATGCTGGAGCAAATTTCTCCATCATTTTTTCGATAGAATAATTTTTATAGGTAATTTTTAAAACATCAATTAAAGCTGCGTGACCAGACTCATAATCTGGAAAAACAGCCAGTTTATTATGATTAACTTTTCCAATTCGATTGTGCATTTTACTTATTTTGCCAGGATAAACATTGCCGGGATTATGATTCCGCCACGCCCAGGTACCTCCATAAAATCGAAAATACTTTCCAGTGTCATCAGTATAAATCACTGAGTGACCCATACCTTCTACTGCCCTAATAAAACGCGACATCATTTTTTCCTTAATTAAAGAACTATTTTTTTGCTAGTGTAAATTTTTTCTTAGGATCATATAATCCCGTGCCAATTTCAACGATTAATCCACTACCACACATCCTCTTAACCCGGAAGTAACCAGAAGTAAAAAACTTCGGGGTTAGTTTTGAGTGTAGGGAATTTGTCACAAGATGTATGAGCGCTATGCTGATGGCAGAGATAACGGCCGTCCCCTGCTTTCAATCACTCCACCGAGCAAATCAGGGTTTTCATACACATGAAAATGTTTATGATGTTATGCATTACGATGATCTTGGAAGAAGTAAACGCCGAGTTCTACCATTTATTACATGGGAACCGTTGCCCATGCTTAAACCATCAAATGTTTTTTGATAACGTGATTCACGTTATCCATTAGCAAAGTATCATCATGAAAAAGGCATGCAACCTGAGACTGCTAAAAGCAAACTAGATTTTAGTAGCATGTATTATAAATGCATACAAGCCAATGACTCACAAAGCCATTTATCTGTCGCAATATTCGACTCTATCGTTTATTTTAATTAATAATTAACAAATCACTTGTGGTAATTAATATCTACAAGTATTAATTCATTGACTAGTTTAAACAGAACAAATAATCTGTTATGAGAATGGTCGTTCTTGATTGAAGAATAATAAGTTTTTTGTAGGAAGGACCACATTAGGCACACCGAGCAATGCAATTTTGCATGCTACTGCAAAGGAACCTAGGCTAGAAGCTTATCCTTTTGCCTTTGGAACATAAATTATTATGAAATATATAATAGCTATCATCCTATTTTTTTTTAGTATCGCAACCACAGCGATGAGTAATCAAACTTATCAAAAACCAAGTGCTTCTATTTTGAAACAAAAATTAACATCCGTACAATATCATGTCACTCAAGAAGCTGGAACTGAACCACCTTTTGACAATTCATACTGGAATAATGAAGAACCTGGAATTTATGTTGATATTGTTTCTGGAGAACCACTTTTTAGTTCATTAGATAAATACGACTCTAAAACTGGCTGGCCGAGTTTTACTAAACCACTTGAGCCAGATAATATTATCTTAAGGCCAGATACTAGTATTTTACCTGAAAGAACAGAAGTTATTTCTAAGCACGCTCAATCTCATCTTGGACATGTCTTTGATGATGGTCCTCCACCCACGCATAAAAGATACTGCATGAATTCAGCTGCACTTGAATTTATTCCCGTGAATGATTTGAAAAAACGTGGTTATGGTAAATATCTATTATTATTCAAACAGAATAAAAAATAATTGCTTGGAATAAAAAATGAAACAAATAATACAACGATCTTTATCAGAGGAAGTATTGGATAAAATAATGGCTCTCTTTTGGGAAAAAGGATATTTCAATACTTCGGTTGATGACATTATCGTAGCGACTGAGATGAGCCGCGCTACCTTGTATAAATTTTTTGGGGGGAAAGATCAACTCTTTATAGAGATGTTAAAACGCTTTCGAAAAAATATTACCGACCAAGTTACAATCCCTCTTCAAAATAAAAATAATGGCATTGAAGGAATTAAAAATTTTTTCTTACAATTTATTGAATTTTACGAAACAAAAAATTTGCGTTCTCGAGGCTGTTTCCTTATTTCGACTGCAATAGAAGTTCATTCTCACAATGAAGAAGTAGCAAAGTTTATTGATGATTTTTTACAACATTTCAGAAAATTATTTCGTAATCTATTATTGCATAGTCAATCTGACTGCGCTCTCAATAATGATTTAAACATTAATACCATCGCAGATTTTCTGATTGGAAATTTATTCGGCGCCATGTCTCTTTGCCGTTCAGCAACACCAAAAAGAATTTTTGAAAACCATATTAATGGTGTAGTAGATTTTTTATCAACTATCACAAAAGATACGGTTATCAAAATGGAAGAAGCAATCATTAACTAAGTAAAGGAGCTACGTATGAGTACCAACAAGAAGTTATTAAGCATAACTTTAGCAACTGCAGCAGCTGTCTCTTTCGCTGTTGCTCCAGTCACATCTGCTGTTGCTGCAACCCATAAAGTACCTTGTTATGGGGTAAACTCTTGCAAGGGCAAGAGCAACTGCAAAACTGCAAAATCCTCTTGCAAAGGACAAAATAGTTGTAAAGGACAAGGTTATTTAATGAAAACTGCTAAACAGTGCAAAAAATTAGGAGGCAGCACCGAAGAACCTGCATCCTAATGCGGGATATCGATAAAAGACAAACTCCTTAAATTTAGAGTGCGTACAAGCGTACGCACTCATTTTTTCTAGTTGGAGACATATGGAAAAAACTTTTTTGGGTTACGGGTTAGGTTTACGAACAGAACATTACGAAACCATATTAACCACAAAACCATCTGTTGATTGGTTTGAAGTGATTACTGAAAATTATCTCGTTCCAGGAGGTAAACCACATTATTACCTTGAAAAAGTTCGTGAAAACTATCCTATAGTGATGCACGGCGTCTCAATGTCCATAGGTAGTGCGGACCCACTCGATTGGCAATATTTAAATGCTGTAAAATCTCTTGCAAATAAAATTGAACCCAAATGGATTTCAGATCATTTGTGTTGGACTGGTATTCAAGGGAAAAACGCTCACGATCTTTTACCATTACCTTATACAGAAGAATCAATTCAGCACGTCGTCGATAGAATTATTCAAATTCAAGATTTTTTTCAGCAACGTATTTTAATAGAAAACGTCTCAAGCTATGTCTCTTATAAACAATCTATAATGTCAGAATGGGACTTTTTGAATGAAATTAGTAACCGCGCAGACTGTTTGATTTTATTAGATATCAATAACATCTATGTAAGCTCATTCAATCATGAGTTTCAACCAGAATCTTATTTATCTGCTTTACCAAAAAATCGCATTCAGCAAATACATTTAGCAGGTCATTCCAATATGGGTGATTATATTATTGATACACACGATCATGAAATAATTGATCCAGTTTGGAATCTGTATGCGCTCGCTCTAAAAAAATATGGATTTGTCTCTACCATGATTGAACGTGATGACAACCTTCCATCTTTATCAACTCTTATCACAGAACTCAATCAAGCCAGAAAAATTGCTGATTCTGTTTTATTGGAAACTGTAGCATGAATCATTTAATGAATTTACAAAATAAATTTCAATCCTATTTGATCACTTCGGATGATGATATCAATACAGATATTGAAGACACAAAAAAAATTTCAGCAACAACACGTTTACAAATTTATAGCAACGCTTACCGGTTTCGCTTAATCGAAGCATTATCGTCCAATTATCCTATTTTGCAAAGATATCTTGGGGATGAGTTATTTCAAGAATTAGCTTTATTTTATATGGAAGCCCATCCTTCTACATTCAGATCAATACGTTGGTTTGGTGATCAATTAGAAAATTTTTTACGGCAGCACGATAAATATTCTGAATTCCCATATTTAGCGGAACTATCAAGCTTAGAATGGCACATGACACTCACATTTGATGCGCCAGATCGTGAAATTATAGATTTAGAAGCAGTTATGCAAGTTCCGCCAGATGATTGGGCTACGATGCGATTTGCCCTACATCCTTCTGTATATATCCTCGAGTTTCAATGGAATGTTATTCAAATATGGAAAAATCTTTCCCAAGATGATCATCCTCCTGAGCCAAGCAAATATGATATTTCAATACCCTATATTTTTTGGCGAAAAGATTTGATTAATCAATATTGTTCGCTTCCTCCTGATGAGCGCTATGCAATTGACTCGATACTGAAGGGACACACATTTGGTGAAATTTGTGAAGCGTTATGCCAATGGGTTGAGGAACAAGATGCAGCATTACGTGCAGCTTCTTTATTAAAAGGATGGATAAATTCAGGATTAATATCAGCAATTCAAATGGAGAATTTCAATGAAAAAAATGGATAAGATCATTATATCAGCTATCACTGCAGTATTTACTGTTACGGTTTCTGGTGTTATAGCAGCAGAAAAAGGATCTGCAACTGAACAAAAAAATGAAAAATGTTATGGTATCGTTAAAGCTGGATCAAATGATTGCGCTACTGCAACGCAATCTTGTGCTGGATCTGCGACGAAAGATAGCCAATCTGATGCATTTATTTTTTTACCTAAAGGTGCATGTGAAAAAATTGTTGGGGGAAGTCTTAGTTCCAAAGAAGCAATGAAATAATAAATTAACCTTATCAAGGATAAACTGTATGAAAAAATGGATCAGCTTTTTAATTATTTCACTATCATTTTTCTTTGCCTGTATCGCAAACGCAGCAGATACATACACGATTGACCCAAATCATTCTTATGTGCTTTGGCACATTAGTCATTTTGATTTTTCCCATCCATCGGGCAAATGGATGGTAGCTGAAGGAACATTAAATTTAGATAAAGACAAGCCACAAAATAGTAAAGTAAATATTCTAATCCATGTCAATGACATGATAACTGGAATAGCAGAATTAGATAAGCATCTAAAAGAACCCCTTTTTTTTGATACAGATAAATATCCTCAAGCAACATTTGTCAGTGACAAAGTCACATTAACTGGAAAAAATAGTGCAAATGTTCATGGAATTCTGACAGTTCATGGCATCTCCAAACCTATTACCCTGAATGTAAAACTAAATAAAATGGGCATGAGTCCAATCACCAATAAAGAAACCGTTGGCTTTACTGCAACAACAAACTTAAAACGTTCTGATTTTGGTATAACAACATTATTACCTGGTTTAGGAGATCAAGTACAAGTCAATATTGAAGCTGAAGCATCTAAACCTTAACTTTTTATTTACAAAAGGAGATCACCATGCGTTTATCAACTATAGTGAGTTTATTTTTAACCTCGATAAGTTTAGCTACAACTATAGCATTTGCAGCTCCCATGATTTATAAATCTTCCGATATTGCCTTTCATCCGGCACCAGGTTTTCCGAAAGGAGCTCAGATTGTATTGTTAAAAGGTGATTTGAGTAAGGCAGAACCCTATACTATTCGATTTAAATTACCAGCTGGATTTACTATTCTTTCTCATTGGCATGATAAAGATGAATCAAACACTGTTCTATCTGGCACATTGAATGTTGGTACAGGAGACAAAGTTGACAAATCAGCTTCAGCAGCCTTAACAGCAGGAAGTTATCAAATTGTTCCAGCAATGGCTCACCATTATGTCTGGGCTTCAGAAGAAACAGTATTTCAAATTGATGGAATGGGCCCGCGCACAACTACTTTTGTGAATCCAGAAGAATGGGCGAAGATGATTAAAGACAGCAATCAATAAATAATTTTATAAGGATGTTATCATGAATAAAATTAATTTAAAGAAAGCTATTATTATTTTTTTATTATCACCACTTGTTGCATTTGCAGATGTTCCTTCATGGAAAATTATTCCAAATGAAAGCACATTAACTTTTACTGCCACCCAAAATGATGCTCCTGTTACTAGTAAATTTACAGATTTTTCTGGTGATATCAATTTTGATCCAGCACAACTTGATAAGTCTAATGTGAAAATTGTTGTTAATGTCGGCTCAATTTCAGATCCCTATAATCAACTTTCTGATACACTTAAAACCCCCGATTGGTTTAATGTTAAAGTCTTTCCACAAGCTGTATTCCAATCTTCCGGTTTTACTAAAACAGGGGATAAAACCTATCAAGCAAAAGGCACACTCACCATTCGAGATAAATCACAACCTGTAGTTTTAAACTTCACTCAAGAAGAATATTCTCAAACAAAAGCAAAGATGACGGGTAATACCACAATTAAACGTACTGCTTTTGGTGTGGGCCAGGGTGAATGGTCAGACACAAAAGCAGTAAAAGATGATGTACAAATTAATTTTACTGTTAGCGCAACAAGAAAATAATTTTGAATATATGCCCCAAAAGCTGATGGTTAAAAAAAATTTTTCAGGATGAAAAATATAAAATTTTAAGTAAGAAAATCTTAGTTCCATAGATAAAAAGTTAAAGGATGGAACAGAAAGTTATTTTTATGGGATGTAGAAGTCACCTTATTGGTGATGAGCAAATTTTTAAATAGCCAGATCTATCAAAATGTTGCGCTCAGCGTTGCTTATCAACTGCCGTTTTTAGGATTATGTCGCTTTACAAAGCCACTAAGCTGAAAACCGATTTTAATTCGGGCAACGCTGTTATCAAAAATAATAATTTACACCTATCCTGATAGTCCAAACAGACAGAGAAAGAGCTGTATTACTCGTGGCGCTTCCCCAAAGAACAGAAGGAGATACTGCTGCATTGATTTGTGCAAGCGTGGCGGGTACCTTCATGCTATTCAAGGAGTAATAAGTGTAGTCAAGTGTTGAACTCCAATTAGGCTTAAATAACCATTCTATTCCGGCACCTGTGGCCCAACCAGAGAGTGTTCGATTTGAGTTATTTTGAGTAGTGATAGTCGGAAAAACTGCAGAACCTAATGATTCTTGCGCTGTCCAAGCTGTGTTTAATGTAACATTACCAACAGCAACCCCCCCTGTGCCATATATTAAAAAAGTTGGACTAAGTAGATAACCTAAACGAACACGCAAAGCGCTTAGATAATTAATTTTTTCTTTAATGGCCAGCGATCCCACGTAATTCTCATCGTAATCAACTAAATTCACCGTTTTCTGCAGGACAATATTATTATTAGAATTAGTTGAACCATCGAAATCAATATTAAGTCCTAACAAAAACCATCTGCTGAATTCATAATTGTAACCAGCTTGTGCCCCTGCTATGAATCCATATGAATTAAGTGAAGAACTTATAGTAGCCAATTGCGCTAAAGCATTAGCAATATTACTGGCACCAGGTGCATATGTTGGATTGATATAACTAACTGAACCTGTATTTGTAATATTATTGGTTTGAGATCCCCAGTAGCCAACATTACCGCCAAGATAAAATCCCGTCCAATTAAACTCTTGATTAACTGTGTTGATGTTAGCAGAAAATATAAATTGGCTATAACAAAGAGTGACAGCTATTATCAAAGAACGCGCAAACTTTTTCATGATTTCTTTTAAAAACTCCATTTTCCATATCGGTTCATCCTAAACATCAGGTTCAAGGAAGACTTAAAATTGTGCCAAAAATTGCGGAACACTCATGTTTGTACCTGGTAAATTATTATAGTAAACATCGCCAGGATTAGCAGGTATCATATATGACCAGTGAGTTAAACCGCTAACACCGTTTTGTCCGCTATTCATTTGCATGGTAAAAGAACATTGACCACTGCTTTTCACATTTAAAACACCTATACCACTGACGAGATCGGTGCTTGTTGATGTTCCAGAATAAAACGTTATAAATACTTTCCCATCCGATGTAACAGACCCAATTAAATATTTTTTAGATAAAGTATTGTTATCAATAGAGGTATATGACACCCCAGAAAAATATCCTTGATTATAGCTAGAGATAACCCAAACTGTCTGATCAGAGGCTGCGGTAATAGTCCCATTGTTATAAAGGTAGGCTAGCAATGTTTGCGGAGGAACAATCCATGTTGAATTATTGAAACAGTATTGATATATGTCAGTTGAAGCCTTTTTAATTGCATGTGAACGGAACGTGGAAAGCGTCGCGTCTGAATTACCTGCATAGGCTACTGATATATTTAAAAGGACACTAAAAACTAATTTCCTATAACTCATTTACATCTCCATATTAAACTGTCAAAGCTATGATAAATAGTCAAATCAAAACGAGGATAAAGTCGCTGCTTAACAGTGCATTTTCAGTAATGCCGGCATATTACAGTAATCCCACTATCCATTCAACGGATCCAGCACAAGCTCACCCAAAACCGCTTAATCTGAGCTAATTGTTTTTCCAAAACTATATGAAGAACTTATGATCAGTAGTTAGCGAGACGAAGACTATGTGACACTTGTTTTAAAACTATATTAGATTTATTGTCATTTGGTTCTGATGGTTTTTCATGAATCCCTGAAACATTAGGTTATCACGATTTTCATGATAAAAATGTTTTGATTGATCCAAATACTAAAAGAATGACTTTCGTTGATTGGGGCGAGACTGCCATTATCCATCCATTTTTTTCTTTATATACCTGTCTCGAACAATCTATTACCCATCATGGCGTAAAAGAAGATGATCAAATTTACCTTTCACTTCAAGATGCTTGTTTCGATAATTGGTTAGGATTTGCGACAAAAAACCAATTATTAGAAGCTTTTAATTTAGCAAAAAATTTACGGTTAATTTGGGAGGTACTGGTTGGTTATCAATTCATGATGAGCGTGGATCTTAAAGCCTATAAATCCTATTATCCGAATAGGCCTAGTCAAATCGCTGCGTCTTTTAGAAAATATATCCGTATATTTCTGCTAATGCATTAAGTGCTATCCGTGATTCATGTTATCCATTAGCTGTTTAAAATTCATTCAATTGCTTGCAAATCCAGTCGATGCTAATATACTTCCCAATAAAATATTTATAAAACCATAAAAAAACAGAGGAGCTTATGCGAAGTGCCGAACAAATCGATATCGAATATGGTGCTTTTGAATTATTACATATTCTAGACGACAGCAATTCCACAGTTGAAGATTTTAAAAAAACTTATAACAAACTAGCAAATTACCGAAAAAACTTTGGTGCTTTAGGTCGTATTTTGCCCGACGATATGTTTGGCATCGCTCCAAAAGCAAAAGTTGCTAATTATACACTTGCCGCACATGCCGCCCGCCGAGGGAATATTGGGGTATTGCAATTTTTAGCAGAACAAAAAACGGATTTTTCTCTTGCATTACATCAGGCCATATTTCATCTGCAAATTGAAGCATTACGTTTTTTATTAACTACCTTGCCAGCAGATTTTATCCGACAAGAATCAAATAAAGAAGATGATAATATTCCACGTAGCAATATTATCGGTGTACATCTTGCAGCTTACCCAGTAAATCTTGCCATTGAAACGAGAAATTATAATATTGTATCGACTCTTCTTAATTGTGAATCAATTGAGATAAGTCCCTATATAATTTTACCAAAAACTGCATCGTGGTCTTCTGAAAATGATCAAAAAATCTTTGCATTAATTATTAAAAAAACACATCAACATGTGATAAATGATTTTATTACAACTAATTTTACTAATGCGCTATCACATTATTCTGGTTTAGCTTTAATGGTGCACGAAGGAACTTTTGAAAATCTTGAATGTATGCTGAATATGGCAAATCCATTTCTTGTTGCAGAAGAAGCTCAAAAGAAATTTCGTGCGGTCAGTGCTGATAAAGGTGATATTTATTATCACATTGCAGGAAATAGATTATTAAATCCGAATCAAAAGAAATTAGTTGTAGATTATTTTAATAATTTAATTTTTATTTTTACAGGTGATATTACAAAAGATCCTCAGAAATACATAAAATTAATTTCAGCAATGATTCCCATGGAACCCGAACATATCATAGATCACTATAAATGGATTGCATTGTTAGAGAAAGTCATTTTAAAAATAAAAGATAATAATCCAATGGCAGATCAGACAAGAGATAAACTGAATGCATTACTTGGTCGAGTTCATCTGGCACAGTACATAGCTTCTAAAAATAATACCCTAATTCATTTAACGAAAGCACAGGAATGTTGGGATAAGATTACTAACCCAACTGCAGTAAGTGTTGAAGACAGTTTTCATATTGTTATGCATTTTACTGCTAGCACAAATGCTGATAGAAAGAAAAAGGCATTAACGCATGCTTTAGCATGTGCGAGAATCGGTCACCTGGATTCAAAAGCAATTTATTGTCGTAGTACATTGGGATTAGGGATATCTTTATTGCTTGATGAAAAAGAGAAATTATTAGTAGAAACTTCCGCACTGCATGATGAACAATCAGGATCTCTCGAAGAACTAGAACCATTGTCTGCTCTAAATGATGGTGTAACACCTTTTGCTTTATTGGAATCTAAATCTGATAGAAGAAATACTCGTACCACTGATTTTCTCTCAACACCTTTTTTTGATAAATTATGTGATGACAAAGTAAATGAACTTGATCTAGCAACAGCAACTAGAGCTTATTTGCAAGATTATCCCGAAGCAAAACAATTGACAATGTTAGCTGAGGCAAAAGCACCAGAAGTTAAAGTAACAGATATGAAACATAGCGCTATGTTTTCTGTACCAGTTGAAACTACAATCACTCCAATTGATGATGATACGCGTAAATTTATTAATGATTTCCTCACCATAACAGATAAATATTTAGATAAAAATGTAAAATTATTTATGACAACAGAGAATTTGGTAAGACAATATTTAGAGAATCCACAAAATTCTCTTTCAAGGGTACAAAGTATTTGTTGTGATTTAGAAAGCGTAAAAAAACTACTTTTAAATTTAAAGAATGAACTTTCCGAAATAGCAATTAAAAATGTTCATCTACACATTGGAAGGCTTAAATTGATAGCTAAAACAACCTCAAGCCAAGGAGACAATGAACAATACCTAATAATCTTAAACCGAATAGCAAATGACATTGGGTACATCCATAAAATTATTATGGAATCAAAAAAAGCTGCACAAAATCCAATGAAACCAAAATAATATTGTGGTCGAGAATTTTCCATGAAAACACATTCAAAAAAACCAGCAGATTTAAAAAAACAAGTGATAAGCGAGCGAGAAAGTGGGATTTTTTCTTATCCACGTTGTAATTTTTTCTTAATAGATAATACGGATAGCCTTGCATCACTAATGAAAGTTCAACATGAACAGAAATATTATTTCGGGAGTATGGAGTTAATAATATCTTCAAAGCCAGAAAATATTAATACAATCTCTTCACTGATAGGATTTTCAGGATTCATCCTAAATTCCACTGCCATTTATGTGGCGCCTGATGAAAAACAAGCAGCAAACTTTAAATCTCAATGCCAAAATAAAGCAAGCCAAGAGGGTTACCCACCTGGTCCCATTATATATCTGACAGATCAAAAAGATGTATCTGATAAAATACTTTCTGAAAAAATAGGTGATTTTACTTATTTATTTCCACGCCCCTATAAACAGGTGAGCGCTTTATCTAAAAAAATACTCAATGAAAAACTATTACCAGAGTTAACAGCAATAATTTCTGAGGCATTCGGTGATGAGAAACAATATGATGATGATTCTTTTGATGATGTGATCGACGCAGCAAAACATAATTTAATTTTATATTGTTATAGAGCTTCTCTTGCTGATCAAAATAAAATACTGTTACAAGATGAAATCAAGCGAGAGCTTGAAGATTATGTCGTCTATAAAACACATAAAGATCACAAGGATGATATCAAAGCTTTTTACCAAACACCTCGGGGCCAGGCGATAAAAACAATACTCGACTTAAATAGTAAATCAGCTATTTTATATCATTCAAAGTATGAAAGTGTAGTTGCTTTCAATAATTTAATTGATGCTATCGAAAAAAATAAACAGCTATTTTCTAGCAAAACTGGAGTTGTTTTATCGATATTCGAAAAAGGGAATAAAATGTTTAACTTTTTGAATAAAATTTCAGAAAATTTCAAACAGATCCGGATTGACCCATTTTCAAGCCAGATCCTAAGATAATCTCTGGCAAGAGATTCTAAGAGCTTGAATTTTTTTAAGCGAAAATAAATCAATAAGTTATAGACAGCATGTCAGGTTCTACTTGCGTTTTTGTGCATTTTTTATTATAACTGACTCTTTTAAATGAAAAATTATTCAGACGAGGGTGATTGTGGCTAATCATATGAATATTAAAGAGTTTCGAGTTGATAACGGAGCGCTTAGGTTTTCTGATATCAATGAAGTGATGCGGGTAATTACTCAATACTTAGCGGATAGAGTACCAAATGATACTACTTTTGAAGATTATTTATTAAAAGATTTTGTTTATCCAGAAAGTTTGGGGCGATTTACACTTCCTCTTTCCAATAATAATGATGATGATTTTGGTTACAAGAAAAAAAGGAAACGTTTAGCTACGTTTGAAAGACATCATGTTAGCTCTATTATTGAAGCATTGATTTTTGATTATCCCGAACAATTACAAAAATTCTTTACTAAATTAAAGAATAAAGAAGAAAGGTTTTTCCAAGCATTTCTGAACGCTTTAAAAACGAAAAATTTATATTATGATGAATTTTTAAATGATGATGTTTCGAAGTTAAATCAAGCTATTGATGATTTGTCTGCATACGGAGAAATAAATAAAAATAGTCCAGAAATAGAAGCTCAGGAGCGAGGAAAAGCAGCCGTTGATCTTGCTGACGATTTGCGTGCTAAGGCTGTAAATTTTCACAAACCATCAAACGACGAACCAGGTGATGAAAAACAAAATGATTTTCCTCATCAAAATAAAGTAATTTTAGTTTCCCGTAAATTAGGTTTCTTACATTGTTTACATAGTAAAGATAAACAATTCGAAAAACATCATGGTTGGAAAAGAGTAATTAGTAATATCGCACTATGTCTATGCACAGGTGTCATACCTTATTTAATTGGTTGTACTATAAAATGGGGATCTACAGGACACTTTTTTATTAATGATCAAACTACCACAGAAGAAAAGGTAGAAGGCATACATAAGGTTATTGATTCTCAATTAAAATTAAAAACCCATTGAGTAATAGCTGTTTCCAGGTTCATGATTTATAAGGCATCTCCCCAAATATAATCCAGGGTGACGGGATAAATATATAAAGATAAACTTCAGATTTTTTACTAAAATCTAAAGTATCTATTTGTATTTTAGGAGATTTTTTAATGTACATAGAAGGTATCTTTCTTTTACCATGGGAAACTTTTATATAACAACTATGGAATGGCGAGATTGTTTGACTATTCTCAGATTGACGAAATAAGTCGCTTAGTGGCAGTTAACCCAACTGCCACCAATATATATATTAAATTACTTGATGTCGCGATATTCACAACTCACAAGCATCGGTGCACCATCATTTGGTTCACCAAATTCATTTGTAATAATCAATGTTCCGCTTGGATCAGCATATTGTCCTTTTCCTTCATAATCCATGTTGTCCATCAAGGTTAAAGGCATTTGAGCTTTATACCATACATCTTTATATTGCCATTCAATGGAGTGTAATGAGTCTGTAGATTGACTACAAACAACTGCTTCGTTAATTTTGAATTTATAACTTGCACGGACTTTTTGACCACCTTTGATTTCTACATTTTTAAAAGGTACTTGATAATAGGCTGAAGTTTGAATTGTTTCTTTTGCTTGTATGGTGTTGAAAATTGGTAGTACAGCTAAACCCATTATTACGGATGTTACTATCTTCTTCATTTGGATTTCCTTATTAATGATTAATTTGTTACTTTGACTTACTTTGTTACATCTAATTATTTATTAGAATGATGATTTTGCTCGAAAGTGTTTTATTTTGCAAATTGAAAATCTCTATCTCGGGCCGATGAATTCTAGATGGTCTTAAGCCGCTCTTTTTGGATGTTTTTTAATCCACTCTTTCAATGCATCATCCATGCGTGTTTGCCACCCCTCACCGATTTGTTTGAAATATTCCACTACTTCCGGACTATAACGCACTGTTACAGAAATTTTCTTGGGTTTAATTTGATGGCCACGTTCACCACGTTTGCGCTTAGGTAGCACACTTACTAAATCAGCAGGCAAAACTTCACTAGCTGATCGCATAGAACGGATATCTTTGTTTTTGAGTTCGCGCACCCTTCCAGATTTACTTGTTAGCGATTTCTTTTTCATAACGTTTAACCTCCCGTGAATTAGCCTTGCGAAAACTTAACGTGACATTGACAATCTTCATTCCAATTTGGACCTGAATTAGGAACACGGTATTTCAGCAATATGCCTGTAATTCCCTGAGATGCTAACCATTCACATATCTCTGTACCTTCCAAATCAATTGCCAACCCATGAAAACCACCCCCTGGAAACACAATAACAGCAGCGCCTGTATTTTTTGTCGTTGGTGAATAAATCGTTATTGTGGGTTGCGATACATCCCACACCATATTAACTGGTTTTCCAGCAATAAGATCATTGCTTGTCGTCACTGATTCTGGTTTTGTAACTGGTAACGCATCAGGCATTTTGCCTTCTGGCCAACATCATCGCAGTAAAAGCATTTATATGTATAATTAAAATATTTTTTATATCACGACCAAATAACATTGTTGAAAGACTATGTGAAATTGTAAGAGCATTAAGTGATTGTTCAATAAAACTTTGTTTCAACCATTGGATCGATTGTTCATCTTGCTTACGTACACAACGCACATATGGGTCAATCCATTCATATTCAAAAAAATCAACATTTCATTGGTGCCGAAATAAATAAAAATTATTTATCAAGAAGACAGTTAGAATGTGCTCATTTGCTAATGACCGGCATGACACAAAAAGAAATTGCTACACATCTAAAATTATCTCAACGAACTGTGGAATCATATATTGAGAATATCAGAACAAAACTACAATGTCGGAATAAAACGGAATTAATATTGAAGTTAGCAGAAATTATTAAGTTTTAATGTCAGGTATAAAATAGCAGATCCTTTTAGTCTGGTCTGTTATTTGTTTATGGAAAAACCTTCTAGGAACAAATGACCGCCTATTAGTTAATCCATAAACCTTACAAATAATTTAAAACTTGTAAATACTTATAATCTTATATAATGCAATCAAATCCCTTTTATTAAGACATCCCAATTTAGATTTCGCATTATTTAGATAATCCTCAACAGTTCTAAATGACAAACTAAGTAATTTACCGATTTCCTTTGCCGTTTTTCCACGTAATGAAAGATAAATGCATTCATGTTCTCTTCTAGATAGCTGCGAAGCCTTTCTTTCCAAGTCTTTTAATCCATTATAAGACAACTGTTCATGAAAAGATTTATCTGACAATTCACAATGTAAAAATTCGTTTTGTTTATTAATAAAATTAATTAGCAATAAAAATAAATCGACATTATTTTGATTGAATGACATATTGAATTCTCCACAAAATTTTGCATTATTTGTTTATAATGATGCTTTTAACTTGCTTAAGTTTCTTCTATTTACAAGATAAGCATCCATAACAAATACCAGTGAAACTATTTGCTGGATCATCAATATGAAAAATTCTTCCATCCCCATCAAAATCGCACAAGTTACATTTCCAACAATAAACCAAATATAACCTTGTTGTTGCTTTTGTTTTGCTAAACAATATGTACCAATCAAGAATCCAGAAGCAATTCCTAGTTCAAGCATTTGTTTAATCGATGCTATACCACCAAAATCATACATACTGACACACAAACCAATGACAACAAATATTTTTGCCAGATAATCAAGCCATATTAGTTCTTTCTCATGTCCATTCAGAGCATTATAAAGCCCAATAATCATGGCAGGCACACCAGCTGTTTCTACGCAGGCAGCAATCCAGTTACTTTCTGAAATAAAAACTATAATCCAAACTGGCAAGCCAATTAAATATACTATCCATGACAAGACTAACCATTTTTTCTTTCTAGTGTTATTAGATGCTCTTTCTGAGATTGATAAAAAAACTTTATTAAACAGGAAAAAAATAGCACCCCATGATTGGAAAAATGTATTAAACATATTTACCTCATTTAAAAAATACATAGAACAATCCAACCAGCATTGGAAAATGCAGTTTTAACAATAAATACTGGTTAGAAGTAAATTAAATTTTTTGCAACAAAAGAT
>Ga0207039_1054_pt1 | contig 33516 bp, 28 predicted proteins | sample Alteio_BWMinCont_74_FD_153264 | JGI IMG/M metagenome (GOLD analysis project Ga0207039, IMG submission 153264) | Enriched cells from forest soil in Barre Woods Harvard Forest LTER site, Petersham, Massachusetts, United States -... | ecosystem: Environmental > Terrestrial > Soil > Temperate forest >... | reverse complement strand
CAGCGCTCACGTTATTGGCCGTGCCGTACTTCGATGCTACGAACGATGGTGTTCCGAATCCGACTGAGAGTTGAGGAATTTGGCCGGGTGAGGCAGTTCCAGGCAGGAGGTAACTTGAATTGGCTAAATCGGTGATGAATAAATCGGTAGAGTCGACCGGCTGACTAGGAAGGCCCGTCAACGGTGAAGGCACGACGATAGGATGGATCGTCAGGATGGTTCGGCTGATAGAGAACCGCGCGGTATTGAGTACCGTTGGCGAGAGGATGTGCGTTTCCGATAATGTAACGAACTGTCCCGCGCTGTGAAGCAAACTTATCGATCTGCGATCGGCGCCCACCGTTTGCACATCAGCATCATCATGGGTGTATCGGCCGAAGGCGGAATCGTTCGTCGAAAAATTCTGGTCCAAACGAATCTGCCCGTAATTCTCGCCCGTGGGTTGCGAGTAGGGAAATGCATAGTTGAATGTTGTGGTGGCAGCCGTAAGAGGGATCGTGGGCATCGGGAAGTATCTGGCCAGCGGCAAGATATACGGATTCACGGTAATCGGGTTTGCGACCGATCCTATAACACAACCTTCGTTTTTGATTACGGCGGGAATGATGCCCGGGGTGCCAGGGGTTACGGCCCCGTTGGTGGAAGCGACAGGCGCTCCCGTGGTGGGGTCGACGAAACAAGCGGCCGGGAGGGTGACCTGCGTCATATCCTGTCCAAGCCGCTGCCGGATGCCTTCGTATACAGCGTAAACGAACATCTTGTCCTTCCGGATTGGTCCGCCGCCCGAGCCTCCGAGATTGTTGCGGGTGAAGGGTGAGATTCGCTTGCATGGGAAGGAGAACAGCTTGTCCGTGCCGCAACCATTGAAATTCTTAGTATCGAGAGCGACGTTATAAGGGTTCGCGTCCAGTGAAGCATTGCGCAAATAATCGAACGCGTCGCCGTGCCACTGGTTGGTGCCGCCCTTACTCACGACGGTGGTCTGGGCGCCCGTCGATGAGTAGTATTCAGCGCTGGGCAGCACGCTGACGACCCGGTATTCCTTAATGCCGTCGACTCCTAACGACGTGCCGCTGATGGAGGTGTTATTAAAGCCGACCACGGTTCTTTGGTCGGCGCCATCCAGCAGGAACGTGTTCGAACGGATCGGCGCGCCATTACTGCTGAAGGAGGTTCCACCCATTCCCGGGACGGTCGGCAGGGCATTCGTAAAAGTCCCCACAATTCTTGTGATGCCGGGCTGCATCAGCGTCAAGTCGGTCCAGTTGCGGCCATTGAGCGGAAGGTCGGCGATCTTATCTTCACTCACCAGATTTCCAATCGAGCTGCTCGTCGTATCAACGATAGGCGCTTCCCCAGTGACGACAACGCTTTGGCTCGTCGAGCCTACTTCCAACGCGATGTCAATCGTGGCCTCTTGCGCAACCGTGAGTGTTACTCCGGTGCGCTGCGTGGTCTGGAAACCGTCCTTGGTGACTTTAATTTCATATGGTCCTACGGGCAAAGCATCAAAGCGATACGAGCCGTCATCCATGGTCGGCCCGCTGCGGGTGAATCCTGTGTCGACATTGGTCACCGTGACCGTGGCCCCTGCCACCGTTCCACCAGTCGAATCTTTCACGGTTCCCAGAAATGTTCCGGTTGGGAGCTGGGCAGCGATTGAAAAGGAGCACAAAAAAGCTATAGCGACCACAATGGCTCCATGTTGAAGAAACCAGCGCATGTTTTTCATGACCACACCCCTCGGACTCTCGCGAGTCATGTAGACTTACTTCAGACACCGACTTCGTCACGGAATGGGAAAATGGCCTGGCGATTTACGCCCCAAGTGCTCCCGCAATATCACACTTTGAGATGACCTGTCAATTTGATTTGGTTAGCTTTGGGTTTTTTCTTGACTTTCCAAACGCTTTTGCATAAAGAGTCCACATCGAGCGCGGTAGTAAGGACCGTTACACGTATTCAACCACACGTGAATTCCTCCCGATTCCTGACGGGGAAAAGGATCTGTATGAATCGCAAAATTGTTTCGGGAACGTTCGCGGAATTTATTGGCCGGCGCGCGGCCGGGCTAATTCTTCTCGCATTGGCGCTGTTGGCGTGGGTAGTCCCGGCCGGAGCGCATATCACGAAGATTGTCATCGACAAAGACAAGAGCGAGACGCCTGCGTATGGAGGCAAGTCGTTCGGGAGCATTGGCCAGTACGAAAAACTCTACGGGATGGCCTACGGCGAACTCGATCCCAAGGATCCTCGGAACATCATTATTCAGGACATTCAACTGGCGCCGCGAAATGCGCGCGGCATGGTGGAGTATGCCACCGTGTTTTCGCTCAGCAAGCCGATGGATCTTTCGAAAGCAAGCGGTGTGCTGATGTATGACATCATAAACCGCGGGAACGAAACGATTCCGGGGACGTTCAAATCCGGCGACTCTTCCGGAGAAGAGTTTTTCGCCTCTCGAGGCGCCATCATCTTGCGCAGCGCGTGGCAAGGCGATTTACCGCCCAATCCCCGCAATCCAAAGTCCTATACGATCCAGTTGCCGGTAGCGAAAAACCCCGACGGTTCGTCAATCATCGGCCAAGTGATCGCGCGATTTATCGACACGCCTCCCAACACAAACACGCTGCCATTGTCCGCTGTCATTCCGATGACGGCACTGCTCTATCAACGACCAGTAAACTTGGACACCACACAGGCCACGCTGACAACGCATGCCTCCGAAACCATAGACGGAGTGGTCGCGGGCGAGAAACCAATCCCTAGCACCGAGTGGGCCTGGGCGGATTGCACGAAGGTGCCTTTTCCGGGGATGCCGGATTCGGGGAAGGTCTGCCTGAAAAATGGCTTCGATCCCAAACTGCTCTATCAGTTGGTTTTCACAGCTAAAGATCCCTTGGTGACGGGAATTGGACTGGCCGCCATTCGGGATGTCGTTTCTTTTTTCCACCACTCTGCGAAGGATCAGCAAGGCACGCCGAATCCAGTGGCGCAAAAGGTTTCCGCCGTGGTTGCCCACGGCACATCGCAAACCGGGCGTATTGTCAGGACCTTCATTACGCTGGGTTTCAATCAAGACGAGTCCGGCCAAATCGTGTGGGATGGCGCGGACGATCACATTGGGGGTCGGCCCCAGCCCATCAACACTCGGTTCGCAGTTGTTGGCGGTGGCGCGAATCTTTACGAACTCAATAGCGAGGGAGTGCCCTCTTGGAGCGATTGGCCGGATACGATTCGTGGGCACAAGGCAGCGGGCGTGCTCGATCGTTGCAATGCCACGAAAACATGTCCCAAGATCTTCGATTCGTTCGGCAGTACCGAACTTTGGGACTTGAAAAACACCCCGAATTTGGTGGGGTTAGCCTTGGATAAAGACATCCCGCTGCCGGACAACGTCCGCAGATATTATTCACCGGGCACTGCTCATAATGGAGGCAATGGTGGCTTCGATATCGACTCGAAACCAGTGGCCAATTGTGTTTTGCCCACGAATCCCAATCCCGAAGGCGAAACTATGCGAGCATTGCTGGTAGCCCTCATCGATTGGGTCGTTAAGGGCACCGCACCGCCACAGAGTCGCTATCCCACGCTCGCAAGAGGTGAATTGGTGTCGCAGAGCGAAATCGGGAGGGAGTTTCCCAAGATACCAGGTGTTCCTTCACCGGAAGGATTAGCCACCCCCGTTTTTGACTATGAACTCGGAGCCGATTTCAATTTCAACGATATCACTGGCGTAGTTCCGAAGCAGCCACCGGCGATCAAGCACGTGATTCCGGCTCTGGTGGCGAGAGTGAATGCCGACGGCAACGAGACTGCAGGAGTTCCGTCGGTTCTACACCAAGTGCCTCTTGGCACCTACACCGGTTGGAACGTAACCGCCAATGGTTTCTTTAAGGGTATGGCCTGCGGATTCACGGGAGGCTATATCCCATTCGCCAAGACGAAGGCCGAGCGCATGGCGTCGGGAGATCCGCGTCCCTCAATTGAAGAACGCTACCCCACCCAGGAAGCTTACGTGGCACAAGTAAAAGCGGCTGCGGAAAAGGACGTCCGTGAGGGCTTCCTGCTTCGAGAGGATGCTGACCGGCTTATTCAACAAGCCGGCGCCAGTAACGTGGTTCCCAGCAAGTAGGGCGGGTTGACAACATCTGCGGCCGCATCTCCCTAATGGGCCGTTCCCGAATAGTCTTGCAGAATGCGATTTTCTGCCACTCGAATCTTACGCATCGGAGCCGGGGTGTTTCGACTTCGTCCCACAAATCGCGGGACGCCATCGGTGATGACCGCTCCGACAGCCGCTATGTCACCGTTGCGTAAGGCGTCTAAGGCGTTTCCTTGGGAGCCGCCCTCGCAAGCATCAAGAACCACTACATCGGCATCCTTGCCAGCCCTCAAAAAACCGGAGTTGAGACGATACACCTTCGCGTTGTTCCCAGTGGCCGCCGCAATCGCCCATTCCACCGGCATATCCGTAAGACTGGCTAAATGTGTAATGGTATACATCATTCCGAGAGGCATGATACCGCTTCCAGTAGGCGTGTCGGTCGCAATTAAGAAGCGGTCAAATTGATCTGCTTTTCGCACGAGATCAGCTAGCAACAGTGTGGTACGCAGATTTCCCGCAGTACAGACCTGAAGCGCTATCTTGCTTTCATGCACCATCCGGGGAAAGTCTTCATTTGGAATGGCGACAGGGCCGCCGTTTGAGTGAAACGACACGTCAGGTTGCATTGCGATCAGGTGGTCAGCCCATATTCCGGATGAGCCGGGTATGGAAGCACCACCGGTGTGCACCGTGGTTATGATTCCGTGTTTTCTAGCCCAGGCAACCATTGGCACATAATCGTAAGGTGACTTCACGGCGCCGAATCCAGCTTTGGCCAGCCAAACTCCCTTCGCGGCAACCTCCGAAAAGTCAGCTTCAACGAGACCAGGTTCGAGAATGATCGAACCGGCACAGACCCGCATTCCTCCTGGCCGGAAATCCTGAAAGCACTTCAAGGCGGCCACGGCGAGGGCCTTAACACCTTCCGGATCTTTTGGACGCCCCGGTACGTGCACCTCAGATGCGCTGATGGACGTGGTCGTGCCTCCGTGAACATAGCTTTCAAGGAAACCTACCGTCTTTTGGCGCGGAGTGTAATCTCCAAACGTGATATGAACGTGGGAATCAATGAGTCCGGGGATCGCGGTCGCGCCGTTCGCATCGATGACAACGTCACAATTTCTCAATGCGTCGGCCGAGGCATTTCCGACCGACGTAATTCTCCCGTCGGCCATTAAGATCGAATCTCCTGGGGCGAACGGATTACGCCAGTCGCCCGTGAGGATCACTCCGAGGTTAACGAGCGCCGTCTTCATGGCGCAGATCTCCTTTAAATAAGGCCGTTCTCGCCTTTGACGTCTTCAGCTCGCAGGCCGCCAACCCGGGCGTTAAGACGCCCGCGGTTTGCCAGGCACAAAATTAAGACTATTTCATCCGGGAGTGGTGCGTCGTGGATCATTAGGCTCATGCCGTCATAGTGGGAGCGCACATAAATAGCGTCTTTGTGGTTGAAAGGAACGTCAATTATCGATCCGGGCGCCGCAATTTTCGTCATGGAGGAAATCCACGCCTTGCCGCCGCCGATCGCCTTTCTGACGGGTTCAGCAAACGCGGTGGTCAGCAAGGCATTTGCATGCTCCTGCTCGCCGTTCAACCCGACGATCCCAGCCTTGCCATAGCTGTGTGCCCTATATGGATCCAGCGCACGCACCGCCAGGTCGCCGAGCATCTCGCCCAGTTCCACGCTTGCGGTAATGAGTGGCTGCAGGTCGTCAATATATCTTCCGGCAAAAGGGTTCTCAAGAACGGCTGCGGCTGCAACTTTGCGCAGTGGAGGTTGCGCTCGATCATCCTTGGCGTCCATTAATTTTGTCTCAACAACAATAAATGTTCGCCTCACCTTGAGTTTCATCTCGGTTCCCAAAATAGCGCTGGAAAATGCCGATCCCTAACGTGTGGATCTGGATTAGACCCGCAATATATTTCAGTCCCCGATCGTAGTCCAGCCCAAAACATGGCGTCCGCGGTAAGGCCACGACAGCACAAATTCCGATGAAGAAGACGTGTTTACTGAACCCCGGATTATACCGCTGCGGAAAGAAGGCCAAATAAGATTGACATTGAAACCGCGAATACGTAAGTTAACCTGGCTGCTCACGTTAAATTATTCGCATCACCCGCCCGTCGATATCGGCGCGTGCGCGGATGCGCACTCCGCTAAGGCAAATCATGACCGATGATTCGATAAGCCTAACCACTAATCGGCGATTGAGCCGTTTGGTGTTAAATAGGCCGTCAAGAGGAAATGCGTTCACGATCGGAATGATGCGAGAATTCCTGGATGCCGTAGAACGCGCAGCCTCTGAATCTGACATCTTGATTCTCTCATCGAACGGCGAAGATTTCTGTTTGGGGCGAGACCGCCAAGATCATCCCAGCGGCGTCACTGCGGCGCAAGGATTTGAGCTGGTTACGCAGCTGAATATAAGCCTGGAAGCGTTTCCAGGCATTGTGCTGGCACAGGTTCAGGGTAGGGCTTTTGGGTTCGGCATCGGGTTAATCATGCGATCAGACATTGCCATTGCCGCTGAAACCGCCCGCTTCGCCTTGGACGAAGTAAAGCTCGGCATACCACCGATGTTCATCATGGCTGAACTGTTGAACCACATCTCCGAGAAAAGTGCATTTGATTTAGTTCTTTCCAGTCAAGAGATCACGGCGAGAGAGGCTTGCGACATCGGCCTCGTTACCAGGTGGGCGCCTGATGCGGCCCTGGCCGATACGGTGAACGGCCTCGCGGCAGAGTTGGCGCAACGAGACCCGCGGGTGCTCAGTGCCTGCAAGCAATACATGCGCGCCTTGCGCTCGGTACCTCACCGCGAACGGACGGCATATGCCCTGGCCGCGCAAACCCAATTCGCCGCCGAGTCACATGCGTCCGCGCCGAAGAGGGCGTCCAGTTGACCGGATGGAAGTGAAGCTTACTGAAGGCCATAAGACCCAATTGCGCCGCGATCACTGCGGAATCATGAATGGTCAATCCTGATCCAATCGTGAAGGCTCCCTACCAGACGTCGCGCACGATACGTACTGGCAGCGAATACATCAAGAGTATTCGAGCCGATGGTCGCCAAGTTTTCTTTGACGGTGGATTGGTGAAAGATGTCACGACGCATCCGGCGTTTCGGGGTGCGGTCCATTCGATCGCCCGGCTCTACGACATCGCAGCTGATCCGGCCAACCGCGAGTTGATGACCTTTCCATCACCGAAGACTGGAACTCCCGTTTTGCGCTGTTACCAGATCCCACGCACAATCGATGATTTGCGGGTCAAACGCCTTATGCAAGAACGATGGGCGGAGGCGACATTCGGCCTCATGGGCCGTGCGCCGGACCATGTAGCGAACTTCTTGGCGGGTTTCGCGGCAAAACCAAGTGTTTTTGCCGCCGCCGGAAAGCAATTTGGCAAGAATGTCGTGCAGTTCTACGAGGATGCGCGCGATAGCCATCTCTACGTGACATATGCAATTGTCCCGCCTCAAATCGATCGGAGCCAGCCGGCTCACAAGCAGGCAGACCCCACGCTGTATGCCGGCGCAGTCGAGGAAATGGACGGCGGTATCATCCTGCGAGGAGCGCAACAGCTTGCCACGGGCGCCGTGCTGTCGGACGCCCTATATCTCTCCTGCATCTTTCCTTTGCAGCCGGGCGACGAGGCTCACGCCATTGCCGTAGCGATTCCTATGAATGCCGCGGGACTTAAGATCTACACACGCCGTTCTTATGCGGAACATGCAAGTAGCGTTTTTGACTATCCGCTCTCGAGCCGTTTTGACGAGACCGATTCCATGATTGTGCTCGATGACGTTTTCGTTCCATGGGAAGCCGTTTTTATCTACCGGAATATCGAACTCTGCCGCGATCAATGGTGGAAAACTCCGTCGCATACTTACGGCAATCATCAGGCCCAAATCCGGTACATGATTAAACTGCGGTTCATGATCGGGTTAGCGAAACGGCTGAACGAGATGACCGGTGTGGATGGACTGCCGTCGGTTCAAGTCGCGATGGGTGAGTTCGCCGCGCTGGTATCGTTAGTCGAATCGATGGTCTATGCGCAACAGGCGCAGGCCACGATTGATAATGACGGCGTGGTATGGCCATCGAAGACTGCTCTTTATGCTGTTATGGCTCTCCAGTCCGAATTAAACCCCCGTATGGTCGACATCATGCGCGAACTCAGCGGCGGCGCCATGATCATGCTTCCGTCGTCTATAAGGGATTATGAGAATCCGGAAGTTGCGGCAGACTTCGAGCGCTATATGGCTTCCCCTGGTGTGGGTTCTCGCGAGCGCGTCCAAGTGATGAAAATGGCGTGGGATCTGATCGGCACCGAATTTGGCGGACGGCACCAACAGTATGAGAAATTTTATGGAGGAGCGTCGTTCGTAATAAAACAGAACATGTTTCGGACGTTTGACTTTGATCGCGCCAAGAAGCTGGTTCAAATGGCCCTAGATCTGTCGTCCACCAGATCAGACGAGTAACTAAATTCCCTCAGAATCGTTTATTGATCCAGGCAGCGATGTAATCGTACGTATTCTTCACGACGTTCGAATACTGACCCTTGGTTTTCTCGCACGCCGTGCACGGCGTAAAGCCGTGCGTAGCGCCCTCGACTACGACATAATCTTTGTCGGCGCTTTTCGAGGTGTCGTATTCCAATTCCACGTCGCTGACGAGCGGTGATGCCCCGGCGCTAACAAATACTTCAGGAACGGAAATGATCCGCAAGGCGCACATAGTTGAATTGTTCGAGGAGCAGTAGTCGGCGCCGTCCAAGGAGTTTGTGGAACGGATTGCGTTTGCGCTGAGGAACGACTTCAAATCGAAAATCTTCGTACCTTGTTCGAAGCTCGTATTTGTTTCGGCGATCTTCGGATCGCCGGGCAGCACGCTGGAAGCCATCTCTTTCACGATGGAACCGTCATTTTTCAGAACTCTCTCAGGTCGTTTTGTTTTGTTCATGGGATTATCGGGGTCCAACAGCGCCAAATTGGCTTCTCCTCCAAAACCGCCGCCCTGGCCGCCCGCTCTGGGAATCAACATGATGTCGTTATCCGAATAGCCATAACGTCCCTCTTTAATCTGCTTCTGGATTGCCAATGCATGATCGATGAGCGCGTTCATGCGGCGGGATTGAGCTGCATAATAGCGCTTTTGGAATTCCTCGGAGTATTTCGAAGGGCCGTTGGGGTTGTAACCGTTCGCCGGATTGAAAGGGTCTAAACTGGGATCGATGGCGGACGCCGGCAGAGGATTTTGTTCGGAAGTGACCGACGGATTGAGGCCCTTAAGGATGATCGTAGGAAGGCCCGGATGCGCGTCTATGAACACGATTCCATCTGCGGGCGGCAAGCCTGCCAAGTCGTCGCCACATTGCGTAAGCTTTTTGGGGTCCTGGCAAAACGAAACTCCCTTTTCCGCCACCGCTTGGTAGAAACTAAAGGTCGGTCCGCCGCCACTATGCGCAAGCAGGACGACCTTTGTTATGCCGGGCTGTTTCTTGAGATAGGTCACCGCTTGCTGTACATCGAGCGCGATTTGCTCCCACCGGACCTGGATTTCGTTGTTATCGAAGCGCGAGTTCATACACAGCACCATGAACCCTCGTTTCGAAAGCTCTGTGCATGCCGGGTGATTGAGATAATTCCCGGTCCGATGGGTAACGACTACCCCGACATGGGGAGCCGGCCCTGCATCCGGCTTGTAGAGGGCGCCCTTTACGCGCCCCAGCGGCACGTAAATCGGATTGCTCTGCGCATTCCCCGAAACAGCCACCAGTGTCAGTAAGGCAAAACTCACATACAGCGCAGTGGCCAAGCGAACTATGAATCTCATCCGTTCCTCCTCTACGTTCAGGTATGCCGATGCGATACGCGGCGTTTGCTAGATCGTGCCAAGGTAAGGCACCATCCGGCCGCAATACAAAACAGCGAACCAGGCCAGCGGGGAAGTTGCTCCCACGAGCTTCATCGAGATTGGAGTATCGTCCCCGGGCCCGATTGCCAGAGCTTTCTCCTTCAGCGTCAGTTGAAAAATAACTGCGTTCGATCCCGCAAGAATGATGAAAAATAGCTTCGCCCATAGCGAGATGGCGTGCACGTAAATATTCGGCCGGCCGAGCAGAAATATGGTGCCCGTGACTAGGTTCACCAAAAAGGCCACGATTGCCCAAGGCATCAGATCCATGGCTGCGCTCAGAGACAGGTGTTTCATTCCGCCCAGTAGGCGAATATCGAAAAATCCCACGACTCCGATCAGTACCGACACTCCCAGGAAATGAAGCACCTGGCAAGCCACCCAGAAATACACGGAACTCATGATCAGCCTTCTCAGGCCGGGCTGCGTCAGCAACGGCAAGACCAGGTGCTGCAGAGCGATGATGAGCGAACTCATGGTTCGATTCCACTCCGAGTGCTACGACAGCGCCATCAGGCGCCCAGCGGCAATCACCGCAGCCCAAAGCATCAGTGACATCGCGGCGAGTATCTTGCCCCATGGCGGGACGTCGGATTCAACCACTGCGCCTTCTTTCGTGAGGATCCTTTGAATCAAAATGGTGACCAGGAAAGATAGAACAATCAGTCCGAGTTTTACGAAAAACACCACCTGGCGCGATTTACGTTCCGCATCCATCATAAACAGTACTGCACCACTCGCCGCGCTGAAGAAAAAACCAATCCACATGGAGCGCGAAAGCTTTGTTAATGCGGAAATTGGCAATTTCCGCCCGGCTCCTAGCACCCTGAGGTCAATGATCGCGTTCGTACCCACCACCAAAGCCAGCCCGACAGTATGAAAGACTAAGACGATAGGGAAACCCCAAATGGAGTCTGATTCAGCTACCCACTTGATATACGATATATTTTCCATCCATCGCAGAAATTCCATAACCGGTGACCTTCGGTCGGCAGACCATCTCCCAGTATTCGGCTGACAAGGAGCGCACTCTTCTGAGTTCGGAATGCCGAACTCTTAATCGTCGCGGCTGCGGGATAGGAAGTTGTCGCGAAACAGGGAAAGCGAACTCACTTGTCGCAGCGGAATCCACATCTTGTTTTGATATTTACATCTTCAGGGTCAGGGTTAACGATGTGTTCCGATGGTTGACAGATCATTTCGATCAAGGCGTCTTCGCTTGGGACTTCCAGACCCGGACCAGAATGAAGTATCCGACGTGTAGCGAGCACCCAGGGCTTGGTCAACGCGTCAGGATCTTCCACCGTAACGTCGTAGGTCAGTACGTCCCCGTCGCGCTTCAAGCGTTCAATTACATGCTCTTTCTCGCTGTGAATTGACGTGAACTGCGCTGTTCCCGTAGCGCCTCCTCCACCCAACCAAGTGTCATCGTTGAAACCAATCGTATCTACCACCAGGGCGTCGCCTTCCCAATGGCCAATCGAATCTCCAAAATACGTCGTTTCGTACTCCTTCATGTCGGGGTGTGGGCGCCCATCCGTGTAAATCATGCGATAGGTCGAGTACGGAACGGCGCTGTAAAGAAATATGATCACTTGCGGTGTCTGCACGATGTGCTGAGGAATCCCAGCGCGCGGAACGCCCATAGGCCTGCAATCCTGGTTCGGGTCCAGCGGTGTGGTGCCGCCAAATTCGGTCTTAGCGATCTCCTTGACCTTGGCCATATATTTATCGTTGTAAGGAGGCTGATTGGAAATTTGGCAGGACTGATCGAGGGGAGGACAAATCTTCAACGTGGTATCGGCAGTTTCCGTCCCGAACTCGAATAAAATGGAGCCGTCAGGAGCTCTTTGAGCCGTACGTCCACCGGCCGCTCCAGCGGCGGCTGGGGCCGCGGTTGCTCCTGCCGCAGGAGCAGGGCCGCCACCCCAGTATCCGCTCAGATCGGGATGTCCGTCCGGCGTGCGCGGCGTCGTTTTGCCATCCACCGAACAGCCCGTACAAAAAGTCTTCCCGCTTCCTGCTCCATTCTGGGCAGCAGTGGGCTTCGAAACAAACAACATTACAGATACCAGCATCGCTCCCATTAACGAAGCTGTGGCGAATCCTCGGCACCGAAAATATCTCATAGGCCCACCTTTGGTTAAGTTTTAGAGGCGAGATTCTCTTGTTTCACAGTTTACCCACCTTCAACGATTCTTGACGAACCCTAGGCGATGACTTTCACGCATGCCGCGCTCCATTACTTGTCACAGCGGAATCCACACCTGGTCTTGATATTTACGTCCTCTGGATCGGGCTTCACGAAGTATTCCGATGGCTGACAGATCATTTCGACTAACGCATCCTCAGTCGGGACTTCCAGACCCGGACCAGAATGGAGTATGCGCCGCGTTGGGAGCACCCACGGTTTGGTGAGCGCTTCAGGGTCCTCCACCGTAACATCGTAGGACAGTACATTGCCGTCGCGCGCGAGACGTTCAATCACATGCTCTTTCTCGCTGTGGATTGACGTGAACTGCGCTGTCCCCCTGACGGTATCTCCACCCAACCAAGTGTCATCGTTGAAACCGATCGTATCTACCACCAGGGTGTCGCCTTCCCAATGACCGATCGAATCTCCAAAATACGTGGTTTCATACTCTTTCATGTCCGGATGGGGGCGCCCGTCCGTGTAAATCATGCGATAAGTCGAGTACGGAACGGCGTTGTAGAGAAATACGATCACTTGGGGTGTTTGCACGATGTGCTGAGGAATTCCAGCGCGGGGAAGACCCGCAGGTCTGCAATCCTGGATCGGGTCCAGAGGTGTGGCGCCGCCGAATTCGGTTTTAGCGATCTCCTGCACCTTGGCCATATATTTCTCGTTATAAGGAGGCTGATTGGAAACCTGGCAGGACTGATCGAGGGGTGGGCAAATCTTTAACGTGGTATCGGCAGTTTCCGTTCCCAGCTCAAATAGAATGGAGCGATCAGGAGCTCGTTGGAATACGGTGGTGCTTGCTGCTGCCGGAGCTGCGGGCGCTCCTGGTATCGGGGCAGCGCCGCCACCCCAATATCCGCTCAGATCGGGATGTCCGTCCGCCATACGCGGCGTCGTTTTGCCATCCACCGAACAGCCCGTACAAAAAGTCCTCCCGCTTCCTGCTCCGTTCTGAGCAGCAGCGGGCTGGGACGCTAACAACAGTATGATTAGCAGCGTCGCTCCGATCGATGACGCCGTGGCACATTTCCATTGCTCTGGATCTCTCATGTTCTCAGTTTTCCACTTATAGGCGTTAGCGCAATCCGCTAAAGCCCGAACTCGCCATGAGGAACAACTCAACATTGCTTATTCGGAGCCGACTCGGTACACAAACACATGTCCATCGGAGTACTTGATCATCTTCATCCAGCCATAGGTCATCGTGCCATCTTTGGACGGTGAATACGTCACCGTGACGGTATCTCCGACCTGGAAATCCTCCTTCTTGACGCCCGCCTTGTGAAAATTAAGTGGCGTACCGCTCTGGAAGCGGTATTCCACCTGCTTGCCGCTGGCATCTGGCGCTACCATATAGAAATAGACGTGAGGGTTCGACCACAGCACCTTGGTGAGCGTTCCCTTCACGACCGCTTCCTTGGCCTGGTCGAACTCCGCCACAACCGAGTGGTGCGCAAAAACTGGTATTGCCGCCAGCAGTACACTAACTGCAAGCAAGCCACTGAATGACTTAGCTCTCATCTCGACGCTCCTTTCGAGCATTCTGGACTTCTTCACTTGCGGGCCGAAATCGCGCAGACAGACTTTAAAGATAGTATAACGCCGTATACTGAGATGTTTGGGGAAAGTCAATGACTATTTGCGCGCCGCAACGGCTGCACGAGACGGCTGAAGATCAGGCAAGGACTGATTCACAAGGAATTTGCGGGCGGTTGGCTGCCTATGCGCCGCCGCTATTCCTTGTGGGGCTGCCGAGCGTTGAGAACTGTGCGGTGGTCGGCCTGCAGTTCATCGAGGGTCGGCCGGATATTCCGGGTTGCGGGCGGTTGAGAATGGGATGCTCTATATTCGCGCATACGTCGTCCACACGTGGCGCAATCTGCGTATTATCGAGTGGCGAGTCTTACCGTCTCTTCAGGTTTGGGTTGGTTGATGCACTGTGTTCCAAATAAACTGCGGGCTCAGCGGAAGGGTACGTATTTTCTTGCCCAGCGGCTTGAGTGCATCTTCCAAAGCATTAGAGAGTACTGCCGGCGGCCCCACAGTCCCAGTTTCGCCCGCGCCTTTATAGCCGCCGGGATTGAAAGGGTTCGGCGTCACGGTGTGGTCTAACGTAAACTCCGGCACTTCCATCGCGGTGGGCACCAGGTAGTCTTTGAAATTTTCGGTCAGCAGGTTGCCGCTCTCATCGTAGACAATCTCTTCAAATAAAGCGCCTCCGATCCCGTGAACCAAGGCGCCAATGTGCTGGCCTGCAACGATGGCCGGGTTGATCATATTTCCGCAATCGTGCACGGACACGTACTTTAGAATCTTGAGCTGTCCGGTTTCGATATCCACTTCGACCACCGCCACGTTGGCGTCGTAGGGAACGCTGGAGAACATGCCCACGCGGCCTTGCGCGTCCGGCTTGAACGTGACGTTGGGATCAAAGTAATGGTAAATCAGGTGCAGCGCCGGATCGGTTCCCGGAGGCAGCGACCACGGCGCGAAATACGCGGCCTTGGCCACATCGATTGCGCTCAGTCGCGTGGGGCCGCCTCCGATTTTTTCGATGCGGCCGTCGATGATTTCCAACGTTTCTTCCGGCTCGCTCAGGAGATGGCCGGCGATGTGCAGAATTTTCTCTTTCAGCTGCCGCGCGCCCAAAGTCGCTGCCGCACTTCCCACCACGGCAAATCGGCTGGAGTACGATCCGGATCCGAAGGGGCACGCCAGGCTATCGCCCTCCACCACGTACACGTCTTCATACGCGACGCCCAGTTCATCGGCGACCAGTTGCGAAATCGTCGTGCGGTGGCCCTGGCCTTCATCGCAGCCGCCGGTGAATACGTAGACTTTTCCCGTCGGGTCCATGCGGAACACGATGCTGTAGTATCCGGGATTGTACGAACCCATGCGCGTGGCGCTGGAAGGTTCGATCACTAAAGACATGCCGATGCCGACGTAACGCCCCTCTGCGCGCATCTGTTTCTGTTGGCGCCGCCAGCCCTGGTAATCCGCCAATTCGAGCGCGCGCCGCAAGGTCATCGCGTAGTCGCCGCTGTCATACCGGGTTCCGGTGACGGAGGTGTAAGGAAACTCCCCGGGCGGAATGAAGTTCTTGAAGCGAAGCTCCGCTGGGTCCATTTCCAGGCGATTGGCGGCAATATCCAACATGCGCTCGATCACGTACGCCGCCTCGGATTTGCCGAATCCGCGATGCGCGCCGTAGGAGGTCTTGTTGGTGACCACGCCGAGCACTTCGCCCGAGTAATTCCGTATCCGGTAGGCTCCCGGGACAAACATGGTGGTGGTGATAATGGAAGCCAAGCCGCCATTCGGATATGCGGTGCCTACGTCCGCGATGATTTTGTCGCGCAGGCCTTGAATGATTCCATCTTTGCTCAGCGCCAATTCGATGTAATGCACCTGGTCGCGGGCATGGTGCGTGGACTTCATGTGTTCACTGCGCGTTTCGACCCAACGCACCGGCCGCTCGGCCAACACTGCCAGCAAGGGGATGAGCACTTCTTCCGGATAGAAATCCCACTTTTGTCCAAAGCCACCGCCGATGCGCGGAGCGACGACTCTGAACGTGAGATTTGGCAAGGCCATCGTTTCAGAGATCAGAGTGCTCATGTTGTGGGGAATTTGCGTGGTGTCCCACACGGTCACGAGGCCCGTGCCCTGATCATATTGCGCGGTGACCGCCCTGGGTTCGATGGGCGTGCCTGTGAAGCGCGAACTCTTGATGCGTTCGCGGATAACGACGTTCGCTTTCTCGAAAGCCTCGTCCACTTCGCCTCCGCGCACTCGGAAGCGCAGCATGACGTTATCGTCCCAGCCCTCGTAGAGCCGTTTGCTGGTATTCTCCAGCGCCGCCTCGGCATTCACCACCGGTTCGCACGGTTCGAACTCGGCGCGGACCAGTTCCAGCGCGTCTTCCGCGATGTAGCGATCCGTGGCGGCGATGATGGCCACGGCTTCGCCAACGAAGCGGACTTTGTCGGTGGCCAGGCAGTAATGATCGAAGAACTGGATCTTCGGATTCCCGCCCTGAAACGGATTGCGGCTTTGAAATGGGAACGGCAGCATCGGTTTAAGGTAGCGGGTAATGTCCTGACCGGTGAGTCCAATCACAACGCCGGGCAGCGCCAGCGCTTCGCTCAAATCGACGCTCACGATTTTCGCGTGCGCATAAGGGCTGCGGTATATCGCGGCATGGAGCATGTTGGGCAGCTTGAAATCCGCCGTGTACTTTTCCTGGCCGACCAGCACGTCGTAGGATTCTTTCTGTTTCGCGCTGCTGCCGGTCAGCTTGGCCTTATTGGACTTAGCCGGCGGCTCAGCCACCGCAGCGCCACTATCCTTACTCATTCTTAATCTCCCTCGCCGAACGTGCGCTCACACCAGCATCGCTCCGTTGCTCACCAGAAGCGAGCAAATCTCCGTATGCGCGGTTTGCAACGCTATCATTCGCAATTCGTGTTCACAAGTAAAAATCTGTTCGAAGAGTAGTCATTCCGGGAGAAAAAAGGGTCCAAATGGGATAGGATACGCACAATCGCACAGGCAAGGAGTTGCGTTCGTCGGTCATCTGACGATTCCGCATCGGAACAGGGAGACGCGATGTCTATCGGGGCCGCGGATTCCGCCACAGCAAAGACGATCGCCATCGCGCCGTGGTACCGCTCACTGCACAGGGACCAGTGGTACGCCTTAGTCGCCGCCAACCTGGGCTGGTGCTTCGATGGATATCAGACCTACGCGCTGATCCTAACGGTCACGCCGGTTCTTCGCCAGCTTCTCCCTTCTGCTCAGTATCGCTCCATTCCTTTCTATGCTGGTTTGACGATCGCTGTCACGTTGTTGGGTTGGGGACTGGGCGGCATGGTGGGAGGCGTCATCTCCGATTACATCGGGCGAAAACGCATGCTGATCTACGCGATTCTGGCGTCGGGTTTGTTGACCGGTTGCACGGCGCTGGCCTGGTCCTGGACATCGTTCGTGGCGCTGCGCTTCCTGGTAGGGCTGGCGCTCGGATCGGAGTGGGGCACAGGAACGGCGATGGTAGCGGAAATGTGGCCCGATCAGCATCGCGGGAAAGGCGCCGCGTTGATGCAGTGCGGATTGGGGATTGGATTCTTCATTGCCTCGGCGGTTTGGCTCGTAATCAGCGGATTCGGGCCTTCCGCATGGCGCTGGATTTATGTAATCGGCGTTTTCCCGATAGTGTTCGCGTGGTGGATCCAGCGCCGCCTCAGTGAACCGGCCAAATGGGCGGAGGTGGACCGGCGACGCCGGGAAGCGGCCGCGGCGCGCAAAGCGGGAAAGCATCTGGACCAGCAATCCGCGCAGCTGGCGCGCTTCACATTGTGGGATCTATTGACGGATTCGCGAATCCGCCCGCGGCTCATCACAGCGTTGCTCATGTCTGCTTCGACAACTCTGGCGTGGTGGGGCATCTCCACATGGGTGCCGCCCTATGTAGCTTCTCTCGCGGTGAAACAAGGGCTCGGCGCCGAGCAATGGGCTAGTTTCGCGGGCATGGCATATAACTTCGGCGGCATCGCCGGCTACATTGCGTTCGGTTTTTGCGCGGACGCCTGGGGCCGCAAGCCGGTAACGATTACGTGGTTTGCGTTGGCGTTCCTCTTTACTCCGATTCTTTTCCTGTGGACCCATGATCTGCACCTGATCTTGATCGTATGCGGCATCAACGCCTTCTTCTCGCTGGGGCAATACACCTGGTGCTCGACCTGGCTGCCGGAAGCGTTTCCCACGCGCATCCGCGGTACCGCCGTGAGCGTGTGTTTTAATGCGCCGCGCCTCATCGCGTTTGTGGCGCCACTGGTGGCTGGCACGCTGATTACTCATTTCGGCAATTACGGCAAGTCCGCGCTGTTCGTCAGCCTGATTTATTTCCTGGGAATCAGCGCCGCGCCATTTTTCCCGGAGACGCGCGGCAAGCCCTTGCCAGAATGATGCGCCATGCGTTGAGGGCCAAATTGGTTTGACGTTCCTAAAGTAGTGCGCTCATAATGTCGCGTTTCCTCACAGCCGATAGAGGATTATAGTGATTGGCCCTTCGATCAGCGGAATTATTGGCGCGTGCCTCACGCCCTTCGATGCACAAGGACGCGTCAACTACGACGCACTCCAACGCGAGGTTGACTTCATCGTCGCCGATGCCGACGCGATTACCATCGCCGCGGTTGAGGCGGCCGAATACACCGTGCTGTCTCAGCAGGAGCGCAGGGAACTGCTGCGCAAAGCCACAGAAATGGTGCGCAAACGCCGTCCGGTAATTCTGGGCGCTTCGAGTCCTTCGCCGCGTGGGGTGTTGGAATGGGCTGATTATGCTGCGAGCGTGGGCGCCGATGCAATTCAGGTGCTGATGCCGCTGCGTCCCTGGGGCGGCCAGCCGAGCCCCACGGAAATCGTCGACTATTTCACCGAAATTGCCGCGCGCAGCCCGCTGCCCATCGTCGCGTATCACAATCCTGGACCGGGCTCCGACCCGAGCATTGAAACCACCATTCGCCTCAGCGAAATCGATCAGGTTCAGTATTTCAAGGAAAGCTCGCGCGACATCACCAAAATTACGCGATTGATCGAAGAGATCGACGTAGCCGGTCGCGCGCGCTATTTCACCACGATGCAGCCGCTGCTGATGACTTTGCTCATGGGCGGCTCCGGCGCCACTATGCCGCCTCCCGGCACACGGATCGGCGCGGAAGTGGTGCGCGCATTTCGCGCGGGCGATCTCGAACGCGCCAAACATTGGCAGCGTTTCTATTCCGTGTTCCCGGGCAAGTGGGCTGGCTACGGCATGACGCCGGTGATGAAATCCGCGATGAAATATTTCGGGATTGATCTGGGCGATCCGGCGCGTCCGTTCAAAGCGGTTTCGCCCCAAGACCACGAGCAAATCGGCCAGTTGCTGAGGCACACCGGTTTGCTGGAGAACAGCCCGGCCGAAGCGCTGCCATCCCGCAAGTGATTGCGGCTCTGTCGGCGAAATGGTAGAACACGGGCGAGTAGGAGGGTGCGACTTCCATGCTCACGATCAAAAGGCTATCGAACGAAGATGCGCAGGAGTTGCTCGCAGGGGCGGAGAAAAAATCCCGCGAGATCGGGGTTCCCATGTGCATTGCGGTGACCGACGAGTCCGGCCACTTGATCGCCTTTTCTCGTATGGACGGCGCAAAAGTGACCAGCATTTCCATCGCGATCGATAAAGCCTATACCGCGGCGTGCACGCGCCGCGGTACCCATGAATACAATCAGCTGGCTGTGCCTGGAAAGCCGTCGTTCGGAATCAACACCACGAATCAGGGACGTTTCACGATTTTTGGCGGCGGATTGCCGATCTTGATAGCGGGTGCGGCGGTTGGCGGCATCGGCTGCAGTACTGGCACTGCGGAGGAAGACCAGATCGTCGCTCAGGCCGGTGTGGATCATTTTCTAAGCAAACGGGGGAAGGAATAAAGTACTGTTGCCGTTGAATTTGCTCGAGTCAGGGGAGGACATTCAGGATGTATCCGAAAGCGTTTGGGTATTTGTGTCCGGACACCGTCGATGAAGCCGTGGCGCTACTCTCGGAGCACGGCGAAGGTGCCCGCGTGATGTCCGGGGGACAAAGCCTCATTCCTCTGATGAAGCTGCGCATGTCGAGCCCGCAATACGTGATCGACATCAACCGGATTGCGAGCCTTGCCTATATCACCGAGCGGGATGGCATGATGCATTTCGGCGGGCTCACGCGCCATGCCGACATTGAAGACTCCGCGGCCGTCAAATCCAAACTGTCCATCATGCATGACGCCGCCTCGGTCATCGGCGATGTGCAGGTTCGCAACATGGGTACCATCGGCGGTTCGCTGGCTCATGCCGATCCCGCCGGAGATTGGGCTCCGACCTTGCTGGCGCTCAATGCGCATGTCACATGTCGGAGCTTGCGAGGCGAGAGAACGCTGAAAATCGGCCAACTGTTGTCCGACGCCTACACGACCAATCTGAGTAAGGATGAACTCTTGACGGGCGTGTCCGTGCCGCTGCCGGCGGAGGGAAGCGGCGGGGTTTACCTTAAATTTGAACGCAAAGCAGGGGATTTCGCCGTGGTCAGCGTGGCAGTGCAGCTCACCTTGGGGCCAGGCGGTACGTGCCGCGAGATCGGCGTGGGGCTTGGTGCCGTCGGCCTGACGGCTATTCGCCCGCGGAACGCCGAAGGCTTGCTGCACGGAAAAAAGCTCACCGATGCGGTCATTGCCGAAGCGGCCGAGGAAGCGTCGCGCGAGTCGGATCCCTACGCGGACCTGCGCGGGTCGGTCGAATACAAGCGCTATTTGGTCAGAGTGTTTTTCGCCAGGGCCGTCAAGGCGGCGATGCAGCGTGCGCGCGGCGAAGAACTGGAACCCGCTCATGGCTGATCATAACGCGCCGATTGCTCCCAAAAGGATTGCCGTTCGCGTGAACGGGAAGGAGTACCAGCAGGAAGTGGAACCGCGCCTGCTGCTGGTGGACTTTCTGCGCGAGGTTCTCGGGCTGACCGCTACGCACATCGGTTGCGACACCACCAGTTGTGGTGCGTGCACCATTTTGCTGGACGGACGCTCGATCAAGTCGTGCACGTTCTTTGCGGTCGCCGCCGACGGGCGGGATATCCTGACTTCCGAAGGCCTGGCCGCGGACGGGAAGTTGCATCCGATTCAGGAAGCGTTCTGGGAAAATAACGGCTTACAGTGCGGATACTGCACGTCCGGCATGATGATGTCCGCGTATTACCAGCTCTCGCGGAATGCCGCGCCCAGCGATCGCGAAATCAGGCGAGCCATTGCGGGGAATCTGTGCCGCTGCACCGGCTACCAGTTCATCGTGGATTCCATTCGCGAAGCGGGCAAGAAGATGCAAGACCGGGAATAAAGGCGTCTTCGAAAGTCGCCTCGCGACTTGAAAAAAAAGAGCGGTCATCCCGAGAAGCCAACGCTGTAGCGGTGCGCTTATGCTTGTTCGCAAACCGCACAGCGCCGGCGCCTGGTTTCGATCAGCTTCCGTTGTTGTCGGCGTAATGGTTCGCTGCGGTCTTTACCGCCTCAATAATCTCTGGATAGGTGGCGCAGCGGCATAGATTTCCTGACAGGTAGTGGCGAATCTGATCCTCTGTTGGATGTGGGTGGCGTTCTAACAACTCTTTCGCCATCATGATAAAACCTGGCGTGCAAAATCCGCATTGCAGCGCGAATTTAGAAGCGAAACATTCCTGGATTGGATGGAGTTGATCGCGCTTAGCCAAGCCCTCTATCGTGGTGACTTCGGCGCCGTCCAAAAATGCGGCCAAATAGAGGCAGCCTGAAACTGCGTTTCCATCCACTATAACCGTGCAGCACCCGCACAACCCTTGACCGCAGCTCTCACGAGCGCCAAAAAGACTAAAGTCGCGCTGCAACACTTCGACCAGCGTCTCATATACTGCGATATCCGCCCGCACTGGACGGTCGTTCAATTTGAAACGGATCGTGCGTCTCGCTGCGCTCATCGCTCACTCCCGAACGGACGTTTCTCGGCTTGGCGAATGGCTCGCAAAACGCGTTCCGGCGTGAGCGGCATTTCTGTGATCCGCACGCCGATCGCGTCATACAGGGCGTTACCAATCGCGGGGGATACGCTGAACATGCCAGTCTCGCCGATCCCTTTCGCGCCGAAGGGACCATGCTGATGCGGAATCTCGACGAGGTCTGCGGTAATCTCTTGTGGAATGTCCAGCATCCCGGGAACCTTATAGTCCGCGAAGCTGGCATTGACGACTTGCCCGTCGTTGAAAATCATCTCCTCGAATAAAGTAAAGCCGAGCTGCATGATTCCAGCACCGGTCAACTGGGTCTCCGCAACCTCCGGATTAACCGCGCGCCCTACATCCCCGACGTTTACCAGCTTGGTGACCCGAATGCGGCCCGTTTCGGTGTCGACCTCGATTTCAGCACCTACGCCGCCAAGCATCCAAAATGGCGTAATTTTAGGGGATTGGCCCGTAGCGGCATCAGGTTTCTGGTACGGTGATGTAAATGAACCGAATCCAATGATATTGCCGGCCTGCATCGCAAATCGTGCTCCCATCACCTCCCCAAAACTCATGCGTGCGCCCGAAGGGGAAATCACGGCGCCCTCTTTACATTCGAGTTCCTCTGCGGTGGTTCCGAGCGCGGTCTCGGCGATTTGCAATAACTGTGAGCGAGCATTTTCGGCAGCGATTTTGACAGCGTTGCCCATGTGATAAGTCGACCGCGAACCCAGCGTCGCCATATCGTATGGAGTCACATCCGTGTCGGGGTGGACGACGCGAACAGCCTCTGCCGGTATTCCCAGAACTTCGGCTGCAATTTGCGCCATAGCTGTGTCCGACGCTTGACCCATGTCCACTGTGCCGCAGAAAATGCCACAGCTTCCGTCACCATGAATATTAAGCAACGCTACCGATGAGGTCGGAGCAATGCAGGCTTTGATTCCGATGGCGACGCCCCGTCCCCGGCGAATCTCGCCGGAGCCGCGCTCAAACGGGCGATGCCAGTCCATGCGAGACACGAGCTGGTCCAATACTTCATCGAGATGCACGTCCGTCATGATCGTACCGGTCGCGTGAGGCCGCCCGTCATGCAAGATGTTGCGCCGCCGAAATTCGATCGGATCAATTCCCAGTTCGTGAGCGATGATATCCGCTTGACACTCATAGGCCCACACCACCTGCGAGATTCCAAAACCGCGTAGCGCTCCGGCGGGCGGCTCATTCGTATAGACGCAGTAGTTGTCCAGCGCGACGTTTTCGATATCGTACGGCCCTGCCGCGGTAAAGCCGGACTTCTGCGTGACGCGTGGTCCAATATCCGAATACGCCCCTGTATTCCAATAGGTCTCTACCTCGCGGGCAATCATCTTGCCGTTCTTCTTGACGCCGGTCTTGATACGCACGGTGGCGCCGTGCTTGGTTATTGTGTAAAACTGCTCCTCCATCGTCAGCGCAATGCGCACGGGCTTGCGGACCAGCAAAGCGCACGCCGCCACCAGAGCCTCGAGCTTGATGTATAGTTTTGCGCCATATCCTCCACCCAGAAAAGCAGTGCGAACCCGAACCCGATTTTCCGGCCAGCCGAGCAGGCGGCTCACCTCAGTACGCACGAAGGATGGACTCTGCGATGCTGTGTGAATGGTCAATGTGTTGGGACCGGTGATCTCGGCCACCGTAACCATTGGTTCAAAGGGTGCGTGGATGACTTTGCCGTTGTGGAAGATGTGTTCGAAGACGCGGTCGGATTCGGCAAAGCCCTTCTCGAGATCGCCGCGGCGCACATGCGCATCCAGCGCGACATTCGTGCCCGAACGACCTTTTAGGTATTTGAGGTCGGGAAAGGTTCCAGCGGGCCGGAGCATGTCATGGATGATCGGCGCTCCCGGTTTGGCTGCCGCAACTTCGTCAAATACAGGCTCGAGCGGATCGTATTCAACGGAGATTAAATCCGCTGCCGCCTCCGCCACATGCGCGTTCTCCGCCAGAACAACCGCCACCGGCTCCCCGACGTGGCGAACTTTGCCGAGAGCAAGAATGGGCTGGTCATGAAATGCCGGTCCATAGTAGGGGTCCGGGATAAGAGTACGGATGTCTTCAGCGGTAATGATCGCGTGTACGCCTTCCACATTCATCGCGGCGGTTGTATCGATCCGCACGATTCGCCCATGCGCGACCGAGCTACGGGCGATCTTTCCACACAGCATTCCGGGAATACGCAGGTGGTGAATGTACTCCGCGCTGCCGGTAACTTTGGCATGGCTCTCCAGGCGCGGCAGCGAACGATTCACCTCCCGAAGGTCGGCGCTTGGGGGTTTCGTAGCCGAGGGTGCCTCTACTGCATCGGTGGGTCCGCCTTTATGAGGTAATGTCGCCATTCTGCCTCATTGGTTCTGAGCGTAAGCATGCCTCAGCGCGCGCCTTACGTGCACGCGTACCATCTCCCGTTTGTACGCGGCAGTGCCGCGAATGTCAGTCAGCGGCTGTATAGCATCCGCGGCGGCATCGGCTGCTCGCGTGAATGTCTGGTCGGTCGGAGCAGCCTTGGTAAGTGCGGCTTCCGCGTCCGCCACGCGCATTGGGCGATCAGTCGCAGCACTCACCGCGACGCGGGCTTCGGCAATGATGCCATCTTGCAGGCGGAACCACACCGCAGCCCCAACCGCGGGCCAATCGTCCGCCGACAGCGCAGTGAATTTCTCGTACCAACTGTAGGTTCCCGCTGGTTGCCCCTTTACATCGACTTCGGCGATCAATTCGTCTCGGGCCAGTGCTGTCTCGTAGTACCCGAGGAAAAAATCACCAATGTCGATCCATCGCTCACCACGCGGGCTTACCGCGCGAAGGCGCGCGCCGAGCGTCAAAAGAATCGGTGGGAGATCCATATGCGGGTCGCCGTGAGCGAGGTGCCCGCCGAGAGTAGCAACGTTGCGAACTCGTATATTCGAAAGTGTACGCAGCGCGTGGCTCATCACAGGGAAAGCCTTCGCGACCATCGGCGAGTATTCCAATTCCGCCAGGCGCGTCATAGCGCCGATGCGTAACCCGCCGTCCTGCTGCGCGCGCACACCGCGCAGTTCGCCATTCAGCCGGCGCAAACTCACCAAGCGCGTGGGCTCGAACAGCCGCACCTTCATCATCAGGATGAGCGCCGTTCCGCCGGCGATCGCGCGCACGTTGGCGTCGTCGGGGTCCAGCAGCGCAACGGCTTCTTGAATGCTAGCGGGTTCCACCAAGTCGAATGGCTTCATGCGTGTATCTCGCTTGGCCTATTCTCGATAGCCGCCTTCACGTTCGCCGCGAATTCCTGTGCGATCTGAGCGCTCTTGGCCCGAAAAATCGGCTCGCCGAGCCCCCCGAGTTTGCCGGTCAATCCGACGTCTGCTGCGTAACGGATCTCGGAGCGGCCCTCGCCCGCATCGGCGATCTCCAGGCCTGCATTGGCAGTCACGCGTCCGGCAGGTCCAATCGATTCGCCGGTAATCTTTGCCTCAATGGCGTGCGGTGGATCGATTTTGACTACCTCAACAACAACCTTAAAACTGAGGGTGATGAACGAAACCTTGCTGGAAAGTACTGCGGAGTAACGTCCCGGCGAGAGTTCGCGCAGATCGTGGCAACCTGGAATGCACTGCGCGAGCCGCAGCGGATCGCTGACAAAGGCGAATGCGGTGGCGCTATCTGCCGCAACAGTGACTTGTCCCGTAGTTTGTAGAGCCATGATTTAAAATCTCTGAAACGCAACGGGAACTCTTCGTTTGAATATTGGCGCCGTCTCTTTTATCAAATGGCAGGGAAGTATAACAGAACAGGCCGAATTAAACTTGATTGTGGCCACGCCAAGGCACGTACGATCCACGCCTTCCGCATTGGTGCCGCACGCCTTGATGCCGGTGGCCAATCCCTGCGTGCCGGCTGTATTGCCGATGGTTGCTATGGTTGTATGTGACGAATTCCAGGTCGCCGTGCTCGTGAGGTTTTGCGTCGAGCCGCCGGAATAGTGGCCGGTGGCAGCGAACTGGTCGGTGGCGCCGAAGTCACACGCGATGAAATAGCAGCTTCCGATTCCGTTTCTCGGAACCGTCGAGAGATCAGATCCACGGAATCAAGTAACGGATCAGGCCCAAAAATGTAGTCTGAGAGGACGGTCCAGCCGGAAACGAAGCACTGTCTCCGCGGGAACGTGCACTTCTTTTCCTTGCGTGACGATCTGCGCGCCGGCTCCGGCACTCGCGCCGGCGACGGCGCCAATGGCTGCGCCTTTTCCGCCGCCTGCAATCGCGCCGATAATTGCGCCAAGGGCCGCTCCGCCACCCACAAACTGGCCTGTGCGTTTGTTGCCGCCGATGCCATCGCGGTGGTCCTCTAATTCTTGGTCCGACGTGCTCACGCGGTACCGCCGTCCGCCGACGGAAATGGATTCGACGTCGAGAGTGATATCGCCATTACCCTCTACCCGCCGGGTGATTAGGCTGGCGTCGGAGCCCCGGGGAATTGCGATGGAGCCGTCAGTATCGCGAATATCTTCAGCAATCTGCGCCGAGAAAGTCTGTCCTTGCACAACTTCTCGCGAATCAATGCGCTGGTTGGTCGTCAAGGCCATTACAGTGCCCACGGGGAGCACGACTCGCTCCATCCGGGCCTGGTCGTAACCGCGGTCGTCCTGGTTTCCATAAGCCTGGCCATTACCTTTGCCATGGTCGTCATCGCGGCGGTCGTCACCAGATGGTCCATATTCGCCAGAGCTTCCGTGTGAACCATACGGAGCGTCGCCAAACTGGACGGCTTCCACATCGCGCACCGAATAGCGATGTAGATCGCCTCTGCGATCTTTGAAGGTGATCGAGTCGCTATTCGCACCGGTCAAAGTTCCGGAAAACGTCGCGCCGTTCCGAAGAATCAGCGTATCGCCCCAAACCGGGGTGGCAATTGCACAGCTTAAGAGACAGGCAACCATTGCTGATTTTGTCTTCATTCTGGAAGATATTTTCATATGCTGTCCTCTCCTTGAAAACGTTCGTAACGAAGAGCCTGGTATAGAGGGCCGACTACAAAAGGAATAGGGGCGAGTGGCGGTTCTCTACTTCTTAGCCTTCCCATCCGATCATAGCCACAAAGGGAAGCGACGTGTTGGAAAGGGCAATGTGCGATTGCGAAAGATATAGCTGGCCGCAGGTACAGGCGGTGTTGCCAACGCTGCGGCAATTCCCCTGCCGGAATCGCGATGGAGTATCCGTCCGGATTCATTCTCCCGCTCCTGTGCGGTCCTATTTCTCGGTGCATGCTTGATAAGGCTTAGGAACGGCTATCACTGCAAGGTGTGACCGCGATCACCGCGCCGCTTCCTGCTAAAGAAGACACTGCTTTTGAAGAGGGAGACCTGCCATGACAAACCATCAACAAGACGTCTTGGACGCATTGAAGCTTGAGCTTCGGTTCCTGGACTATGGGGGATATGGGCGGTCCGTACGAGACCCGCGCAAGGAATTGACCGTATTTCGTGATTCGCCTTCTTGCTTAAACTGCGGTTCTCCAGTGAGGTTCTATCCCTGTTCTGAGTGCTTCCTGATGGATTTCGTTCCGGCGGATAAGCGTAGCGAATCCGTGCCCTGCCACCATATCGTTTTGAACGATCGCGGCGAGACATTGGCGAACCTGGAAGGCCGCAGCCAGGTTGATGTGGAAGAAAACATGCGTCAATGGCTCACCAAGACCATTGCCGAGATCGAGAAGGCCGCGTAGACGAACGCGAGCTCCTGATCTACGGGCCAACGGTGAACGGCAGGGAGATCGTCTTCGTAGCGATGTGTTCGGTGACGGTTTCGAAGACGTCGATGTCGAACGGCTGGCCGACGTGATTGCCGGCCAGATCCTCAATGCCTGTATTTACAACGAGCTGATATGGGCCTGCCTTCCATGGTTCCTGCGGCGTAAAGCGCCATTGCCTTTCCTCGCGCGCAACGCTCACCGTCCCGCTGACGGGCCCGTTCGCGCCCGCCACTTGCAGCATCCTTTGCAGCAGCGGATAGTTCATCGGCTCGGGAAAATCCACAACGACAGCGGCGGACGTGCCCGCTTTGGGCGCGGTCACTCGCCATTGCTTGGGGTCGGGCGTAGTTCTCACCGCCGGCCCGCCGCGAAAGGATTTGCGGAAGCCTTCGACCATGGTCACGCCGCGCGCATCCTCCCACTCGCGGTCAATGACCAAGGTATAGCGCTTTCCCTCGGCTATGGGCGGCCCGATAGCCTCATTGGACGTAAGCCCGCGCTTGATGCGCCCGGGATCGAACGTCATCGTGAGACGCTGGAAGTTCGGGTCCCACAACTCTTCGCCGGGAAGAAATACGGCGTGCGAACCCTCCAAGGCTTTGCCGTTCTCATCCAACACGCGAATATGCTGCGCGGCTTCTCCGCGCGACATCGGCGCCGAGAAATAGATGTACAGCCGGAGTTGGTTGCTGGGCAGCACGTCCGAGGAAGGGTAGACGTGCAGGACGCGCGCGGAAGGAGTCGTATCCCGGGGCGGCCCGTCGAAGTTCTTCTCCACGCGAACCCCTCCGGGAGGCTGAAACACCGCGCGGTAGTGCACGCCCGCGGAGATCGGATAGCTGGGGCGAAAAACCAGTTCGCCATTTTCCACCGTATAAGAGCCAAGCAGAGGCGGTACATTTCCTTCGCCCGCGTACACCGCGAACATAGAGGGCCAGCCGCCTTTCGGAGGAGGCAGCGAGTAAAACTTCCAGCCGGTGACCCTGAAAGTGCCGTTTTCGAATTGGATGGCTACGGTTTGCGCGGTTGCGGTCATCCCCAGAAGGAGGATGACCGCAATTCCGGCTAGGAAAAGCTTGCGCAAGGTACGTTTAAGGCAGGGCGATGGTCTGGATGTTCACCGGTCCGGCGGGCGGTCCCGGCGCGTAGACAGGGCCGGCTCCCGGCTTGGCGGTGACGACCAGCGCATCGGAGTCATCGAGCCGCGCAAGGAAGCGGACGCCCTGGAGGCTGCTGATCTTGTCATACGGTACGCCAGCCACGTCGGTAACGGTTGGCGATTCGATTGCCGGATAGCCCTCGAGATTGTCGGCCTTGAGCTTGACCACGCCGAAGCTGGAGTTGGCGATCAGGATGTAGTCATGGCCGTCCTTCTTGTAGGGGACCATGTCCAAGGGCTGATTGCCCGCGCCAAGATCGGCGATCTCCACGCCCTTCACCTTCGCGCCGGGCGTCAGTTGGCTGACGGGGATCTTCACTAGCGGCGTGCAGGTGTAGGCGGCGAGGATATATTGCTGGCCGGAAATGGTGTAGGGAACGAAGGTCCGCACCGGGGACTCAGTCTCATAGCGTCCATGCGACGAGTGCCAGATTTGCAGCGTGGCGCCCGCGGTAGCTCCCTTGAAGGGGAACGGAATCGATCGCAACGCGGAAGCCCACTCCTCGTTCGAGAGGCCCGCCACGATCACATTGCCGTTCACGTAGTTCATATCGGTGATCGTCTGCATGCGCGGATTCTGCCGGGCTGAGGGATTGGCATTGGGCGCGTCCACCAGGCTCACCGATTCGTGCTTGGCGTTATCCAGCGAAAGCGGCGTGATTTTGCCGGAAGCGTCGACGCGAACGATCAGCGGCATCGCATCCGGACCGCGGCCGCGCGAAGCGGAAAGATAAACGTTCTTCGAAATGGGATTTACTTTCACATCGTTGATGACGATCTGATCGGGAGTTACGCCGACCAGGGCCGCGATCTTCGCGTCGACTCCGTCCACATTGATCTTGGCGCTGGAGGCGGGTTTGGTGTCTTGGGTATCGATGGCGACGATCGCGCCGCCGATGGAATCGCCCACGAAAAGGACGCCGTCCGGCCCGAAGGCCAGGGGCCCGGCGGACAACAATTGCACTTTGCCGGAAGGAAGCTCGGCCAGCGGACTAGCAGGTCTGCGGGCCAGCGTTACGCTGCATGCCACTACGGTGAAGAAAGCTAACGCCACCGCTGTGCTTAGCAGCACTGATGTTCGGCGCATGTTGATCTCCTTTGTAAGGGCCTAAGATTCCATTCATATAGCACCATTCCCAACGAGCGTCAACGGAATGTGCCCAAGGCGGGTTAGCAGTTTTGAAGCAGAGCCCCGCACGAACGATACTAACGATGTGCGTTTCGGGCACTCGATGCCGTTTTCGGGGGTCTATACTGTTGCGCGGTTTTATCCAGCGTCATTTTAGAAGGAGGTTCCCATATGCCTAAGAGCTTTGTCTCAGTTATCTGCGCTTCGGGAGTTGGTCTTCTCCTAATGAGTCTATGCGCGGTTAGCTCTTCCTTGCGAGCGCAGAAACTGCCCACCGCGCAACAAGGGGGGCGGGCAGCCGGCGCAGCGACCGTAAGACCTGAACCTGGCTTTACGATCCAACCGGGTCCCATTGCCTACCTGAAGTTCGATCATATCGGTCCAGGCATACCAAGAGGTGCGGATGAGCCGGCTCAGCGCATTTGGCTTCGTCTCGTAAACAACTGTAGGCTACCGATCGTCGTTGGTACAATTAGCGTTCCCGATGGCAGCCCAAAAGGAGAAGAGCAGCTTATGAATGAGAGTGTCGTAGCGTTCGATTTTGAACGCGGCATTCACGGGATCGGAATCCTCGCTAATGGCACTACCGAACCAAAAATACTAAAAAACGCGACTCCAGAAGAATTGCCTCACCAATACGGAAGTGACGCCGGGATGCAGAGGCCCATCGCCTCCGGAAAAGAACTTCAGTATTCCGATAAACTATGTCGGCGAAAGATGGTATCTCAGGATTCCGTTTGACTTTTACCTTCAGACGGGTAGTGCGGCGTTCCGCCCGGCCAACGCAGGCGGACTCCTGATCATGGAGATCAGCTACTCAATCTATGATTTACCGGCGGAGGTCCAAGGGACAGTTAAGGCTTGGTACGCCAAGTCCCGGTAGTTCCATTCAGTTTTGCGATGCCTTAGGCGCAGTTTTTTGCCATAGCGGGATTGATCGCGCGACGCCGCTCGCCTGAGGCGATCGCGGCGGGCAACGGCGCGTCCCGCGGTGAAGAAAGCTAACGCCACCGCCGTGCTAAGCAGCACCGATGTTCGGCGCAGGAACGCTTTAGAACACCGGGGTTTCCGCGTAGGAACCAAATACCGCGCGGAGCCTCTTCACGATTTCGCCCGCCGAGGCGCGAGCTTTCACCAGTTCGACGGTAATGGGCATGAGATTGGCCTGGGGATCGCGCGCTTGCTTTTCCAGTTCATCCATTAATCCGCGCAATTGGCAATCGTCGCGCCGCGCGCGGGTGGCCGCCAGGCGCGCAATTTGCCGCGCCTCCGATTCCGGATCCACGCGATGGATCTCCACGGGAGCCTGCTCCGCCTCCTCGACGAACTTGTTGAGCCCAATCACAACTTGTTCTCCGGAGGCGCGCTGCCGCGCGGTCTGGTAGGCCGACTCGGCGATTTCCTTTTGGAAGTAGCCCTCCTCCACGCCGCGGATTGCGCCGCCCATGGCGTCCACCTTATGAAGAATTTCCGTCACCGCTGCCGCAATTTGATTGGTCAGCGCCTCGACGTAGTAAGAGCCGGCCAGCGGATCGGCGACGTGCGCCACTCCCGTTTCCTCGGCCAGAATTTGCTGCGTCCGCAGCGCGACTTTCATGGCCTGCTCGCTGGGAATGGCATAAGCCTCGTCCAGGCCGTTGGTGTGCAGCGACTGCGCTCCGCCAAGCACCGCCGACATCGCTTGCAGCGCCGTGCGCACAATATTATTCAGCGGCTGCGCTTTAGTCAGCGTGAACGCCGCGGTCTGGCAATGGAAGCGCATGCGCATGGATTCCTGCAGCTGTGCTCCGAAGCGCTCCTTTATCACGTGCGCCCAGACGCGCCGCGCCGCGCGGAATTTGGCGGCCTCCTCGAAGAAGTCGGCCTGCGCCACGAAATAAAATGCCAGCCGGTGCGCGAAGGAGTCCACGGGAACGCCGGACTTCACCACCTCTTCGACGTAGGCGATGCCGTTGGCAATGGTAAAAGCCACCTCCTGAACCGCCGTGGCCCCGGCCTCGGAAATGTGATAGCCGCTGATATTGATCGGATTGTAGCGGGGCAGGTGCTGCGCGCAGTACGCGATAATGTCCCGAACGATGCGCATGGAGGGGCGAATCGGAAAGATCCACTCTTTCTGCGCAATGTATTCCTTGAGAATGTCGGCTTGCACGGTGCCGGAAATTTTCTTCAGGTCGGAGCCGCGGCTCTGCGCCAGCGCCACGTACATCGCCAACAGAATCCATGCCGTCGGGTTGATAGTCATGGAGACCGAGATGCGTTCGAGGTCGATATCCTCGAACAGCGCCTCCATGTCGTCCAAGGTGTCGATCGCCACGCCCTCGCGGCCCACTTCACCGAGCGAGCGCGGGTCGTCCGAATCGAAGCCCATCAGCGTCGGCATGTCGAAATCGACGGAAAGGCCCGTCTGCCCTTGCGCCAACAGGTAACGGAACCGCTGGTTGGTGTCTGAACCGGTGCCGTAACCGGCGATCTGCCGCATGGTCCACAGCCGCCCGCGATACATCGTGGGATACGGACCGCGCGCATAGGGATAGCGGCCAGGCAGGCCAATCTCGTCGAACGGCGTGTCGGCAATGTCCTCGGGTGTGTAGACGCGCTTCAGGGGAATCCCCGAAGCGGAACGGTAGGCGGCCTGCTGCTCCGGTTGGCGCTCGAGGAATTCGCGCAGCTCGTTTTCTTCCCAATCCCGGCGCATCTCCGCAATGCGTTTGATTTCGTCTGGATCAAACATTCCCCAGCTCTCCCTTTCGATCCACCAGCCGCGACAGCAGCATCTTGCCGGCGGCGCGCGGCGCAAGTTCGCGCTGGGCCACGCGCTGGATCAGATCGTCCGAATCCCATTTCTCCCGTTCCGTCGCCTCGTACAGCAAATCATGCGCGATGCCCAGCAGGCGGGACTTGATCATGCGCGCGCGGCGGCGCTCGAATTCGCCGGGAGCCTGCAAAACCTTCCGGTGGCTGCTAATGGTGTCGAGCAGGGAAGCAATGCCCTCCTCGCGCAGAGCTGCGCACCGCACGATGGGAGGCTGCCACGAGTTTTCTTTGGACGCATCCATCGCCAGCATGCAGCGAAGCTCCGCTTCCACCAGATCGGCCCCCGCACGGTCCGCTTTATTTACGATATGGATGTCGGCAATCTCCAGGATCCCGGCCTTCAGCGTTTGGATCTCATCGCCGAGACCCGGCACGCTGACCACGCAGACCGTGTGCGCGGTTCCCATGATGTCGACTTCATCCTGTCCCACGCCAACCGTCTCGACCAGGATCAACTGCCTGCCCGCGGCATCCATCACGTCGACAAAATCGCCCGCCGCGCGGCTCAAGCCTCCCAGCGCGCCATGCGTCGCCAGGCTCCGAATGAAGACGCCCAGCTCGGACGCTACATCGTTCATGCGCACGCGATCGCCGAGAATTGAGCCTCCGGAAAACGGCGACGAGGGATCCACCGCGATGATTCCCACGCTCATCCCGCGCGCGCGAGCCTCGCGCGCCAGCGCCCGAGCCAGCGTGCTCTTGCCGCTCCCCGGGCTTCCTGTAAGTCCAACCACATGGGCGCGCCCGGTATGCGGATACAAACGATCCAAAAGGGCGTCGGCGAATTCTCCGCGTTTTTCGACGGCGGTGAGGGCGCGAGACAACGCGCGCTCCGAACCTTGCAGGATTTCTTCCGCGAGTTGAGCGG
>Ga0207039_1053_pt1 | contig 33794 bp, 32 predicted proteins | sample Alteio_BWMinCont_74_FD_153264 | JGI IMG/M metagenome (GOLD analysis project Ga0207039, IMG submission 153264) | Enriched cells from forest soil in Barre Woods Harvard Forest LTER site, Petersham, Massachusetts, United States -... | ecosystem: Environmental > Terrestrial > Soil > Temperate forest >... | reverse complement strand
TCTGGCCAGAGGCGCACATCAGGATTGATTTGTGCTTCTTGTCCAACTGAAGAGTTGGCGCCGATAATGGCTCCCTCAAGTATCTGCGCTGAGTTATGTATTGTAGCTTTGCTACAAACTATACAAGCCTTAAGAGCACTTTGATTGCCGATATAAGTATTTGACCAAATAATTGGTCGTCTTAATAATACCTTTTCCTGAATCAAAACATTATCACCAATAACGGTATGTGGTTCAATCACAGTTTCTCTACCAATGCGACAATTGCGACCAATAATTGTCGGAGCTTGTAGAATAACAGTGGAGTCTATTTGAGTTCCTTCACCTACCCACACACCGGGCTTAATTTGTGGCAAGTCAATGTGTAATTTTATTTTGCCATCTAGTGCATCTAAATGTGCTTGTCTATAAACTGGCAAATTGCCGATATCACACCAATAGCCATTTGCTACATAACCGTAGATAGGCTCATTGCGCAGAAGTAGTAAAGGAAAGAGATCCTGTGCAAAATCCTGCTCACGTCCCATTACTACGTAAAGTAAAACTTCTGGCTCTAAAATATATATGCCTGTATTGACGGTGTCTGAAAATATTTCACTAGCGCTTGGTTTTTCTACAAATCTTTGAATGCGTGAGTCAGCATCGGTAATCACTACGCCATATTCAATTGGATTCTCAACGCGCTTAAGGATGATCGTAGCTTTGCTTTTCTTTTCTTTGTGATAGCGAACTGCTGCCTGCAAATCAATATCGGTAAGACTATCGCCGGAGATAACAACAAATGTTGAATCTAATTTGTCTTGAATGGCTTTAACACAGCCGGCGGTGCCTAGTGGGCTGCCTTCTTCAATAGAGTAGCTTATTTTTGTCCCGAAAGCAGAGCCGTTGCCAAAATAATCACGTATTACTTGGGGCAAATAATGGAGAGTAAAAACGAGATCCTTAAAGCCTTGATCCTTTAATAGATTAACTATGTGCTCAGCCAATGGCTTGTTTACCACTGGTACCATCGGCTTTGGTAACGTGCTTGTCAGTGGTCTAAGCCTTGTTCCTGATCCACCAGCCATAATGACAGCTTTCATTCAGTTACTCCTCATAGCCATGATGTTTTAAATTGACCGGGGATTTAGCATTGGTTGGGGTACAGTCTTATTCGTTTTATAATTAAGCGAGTTTTTAGATTCTTCTATAATTTGGGTATAAATTTCGCCTGTTTGTTTTGCGATTACTTTCCAGTTGTATATTGTTGAGACACGTTCGTATGCTTTACGCACAATATTTTTGGCTAATTCTTGATTCCTGAGAACTTCCAACAATCCCCAAGCTAAACTGCCAGGATCTCCCGCATAGGTAGTTATGCCGGTAACCATGTTCTCGACGAAATCTCGTAAGCCGCCGGTATCAGAAGTAACAACTGGGACTTTAGCAGCCATTGCTTCTAGAGCAACAATGCCGAAGGGTTCGTACAAACTAGGAATACAAACAACATCAGCTATATTGTAAAGTTTTCTCAGCGCTTCGTCATCTACATAACCAAGAAAATTTATGTGGTGGTCTATGCCTAGATTGTAAGCTTGCTGTTTTAATTCATCCATATAATAACCAGTGCCAACGATTATGAATTTTGTGTCTGGGCAGGCATTGATAACTTTAGGTGCGGCATCCAATAATATTTGTACGCCTTTTTCACGCACAAGACGGCCCACATAGAGCACTATACGTTGGCTAGGGGCAGCAAGACTATTTCTTAAATGTTGGCGATCAAAATTGACAGAAAAACTTTCTACATCGGTGCCATTAGGAATGACAATTATTTTATTAACGGGCAGAGCAAAAAGACCTTCCAACTCTGCATGCATATGATGACTATTAACAATAACCCGCCAGGATTCATAAGTAAGCCGCCATTCGATTTGGTGGATGTAACGTTGTAAATCGTTATGGATACCATGCATTCTTCCTGATTCAGTTGCGTGAATAGTGCTGATGAGAGGGATGTTAAAACCTATTTTCATTGTCCATGCAGCATCATTAACCATCCAGTCATGGGCGTGCACAATTGAGAAAGGCGACTGATTGTGTAATTGGATAGCATATTGGAGCAAGCCAATATTAAATCTGCTTACCCAGCTTAGAAAGTCTGGGGTTGTATCGGTTTGATTCTTTACCCGATGCACTTTAACTGGTCCGTCTGATTCATGCTCAAGTGTGCTTGGGTGATCAGCTGTGACAATATGAACATCCCAGCCAGAATTTGCCAGCTCTCGTGATAAAGAACAGACGACACGAGCTAAACCGCCAATAATTCGTGGCGGATATTCCCATGACAACATCAAAACTCTTTTATTTGTGTTCATTTGCCCGTTGGACGTTTTTATATAAACGTTTTTGAGTGTGCTTTAAGGGTAAGACAGAACAATTTTATTCGCTAATAAGCGGTCTATTCATCAAGGTCATTATGGCTTCGCTAGGAGATAGTGAGCCATCTAAAAATGCTTGTACTAGTTTAGCAATTGGCAGCTCAATATTCAGGTTTTGACTCAATTTGCAAACAGCAGCGGTAGTGGTAATTCCCTCAATTACAGCGCCAGTCTCTTTTAAAATACTTTGTAATGACTTGCCTTTGGCTCTCTCTAGTCCTAAGTGGTAATTGCGCGAGAATGGGCTAGAACAAGTGGCTAACAAGTCTCCCATTCCTGCTAATCCCGCTAGCGTAATAGGCTTGGCTCCAAGCAGCAGAGCAAGTCTGGATATTTCTGCTAAGCCGCGAGTTATTAAAGCTGCCTTGGCATTGGCGCCCAAATTTAATCCGTCAGCGCAGCCGGCGGCTATGGCAATAACGTTCTTGAGTGTGCCACCCAATTCAACGCCAATGACATCTGCATTTGTGTAGAGTCTAAACTTTGGCACAGATAAATATTTTTGCACAGCCAAGGCAGCCGAGGCGTTTTTGCTAGCAATAACAGCAGCGGTCGGTAAGCCTTGCAAAATTTCCTTAGCTAAATTGGGTCCCGATAGTACACAAAGTTCAAAGCCAGGCAATTCTTGTTCTATAACTTCAGACATTCTTTTGAGCGAATCCAGTTCAAGTCCTTTGACGGCACTGACCAAAATAGCTTGGCTATTTTCTTCTTTTAGATTAAGGGCAACCCTTTTTGTCAAATCGCGCATTGACTGAGAAGTGCAGCAAAAAACTATTATGTTAGCTTGGCTGACAGCAAATGTAAGGTTGTCGGTGAATGTGACTTTGTTTTGAATAAAATCTACTTTTACAGGTTTATCTAATTTGTGATGCTTGTTTAGTTTGTCTAGTTTTTCTTTGTTGCCGGTGTAAAGCACAACCTGATTTTCGGACTGGGCAAATAACCAAGCAAGAGTAAGCCCCCAACTTCCCGCTCCCACTATAGTAATGATTTGTTCGCTATTTTGTTTTTCTGACAACTTAATTAGTTTTATTCCTTTCTATACTAATTGCTCTGTTTCAGTCTATCTAAGAATTTGTTGATTTGGTCTTTACTTACCGTTCTGCCGCCAGGTAAATTCACTTGATTTGGCAATTTATTTATGGACTCAGGTGATATTTGTTTTGAAGCATCAATTAGTTGAGGATTGATTTTAGTATGTGGATTATCGCTAGTTAAATCATTTGCCAATTCGTCAATAAGAGCTTTGTTTTCTTTGCTCACTAAAACTTCTACTTCACTTCTTGCGATTTTGTAGCCAGGGGGAGAGGAAAAATAAGAATTAGGGATGACAGCTGTCTGTTGATGATAGGTACTAAGTAATGTTTCTGTATTTCCTCTTTGATTGCGATAGCTTAATTCTAATGGTATCGAATCTGATGAGGGTAAACCACAGGCGCTACTTATTAATTGGGCTAAGCTTGCTGGTATATTTATCTCATCGGCTAACCAATAAGTTGCTGAAAGCCATTTTGCGGAGTGTGCATTAGTGGAGCTTGCGCTATTAACCATTTTGTATTGACTAGCTTTTAATCCGGCAATAGTCCCAGTCGACACTTTGGACCAAATTATATTGCCTGGTATTAAGCCATTTTTGGCAATTTTTGTTTTCCAATTAGAAGAGGAAAGCGGGTAATATAATTTTGTTTTTTCATTAAAGAAAGTTATGTTCCAGTTTGGGGTTTGGCTAACCCAACCTATACCCTGTTTGGGGTTAATGCATTTGACTCCGTGTGTACTGATATATATGTATTGATCGCCAAATATTTTACTGCGTTGAGTTAAAATCCAACCGTTTTCTTTAGCATAAGCTGGATGTAAACCGATGATAAAGCAGATGGTTAGAAATATACAGTTAATCAATGTTCTCATATGTCTAAACTCTAGTTTTTGGATCCATAGTATCAGCAAGTGTATCACCAAGAAGATTGAAACTGAGAACTACCATAAAAATGAATAGACTAGGCCAAAGTATCAAGTGTGGTTCTGTACGCAAAGCCCGCCATCCCTCGCTAGCCAATGTGCCCCAACTACATGCAGGAGGAGACAAACCAAGCCCGATAAAACTAAGTGTGGATTCAGCTAAAATTGCCGAAGGTATTATAAAAGTGAGAGAGACGATAACCGGGGATAGAGCGTTTGGTAATAAATGTCTGGTAATAATTGTCCAAGAACTAGCGCCGCAAGCCCGGGCTGCCTCGATGAATTCTTCGTTCTTTAGGGTTAGGAACTGTGCTCTTACCAACCTTGCTGTGCCCATCCAGCTGACTAGTCCTAGCGCTAACAATATGCCCAAAGTACCTCGACCTATAATTATGCCTACTAGAATCATTATTAGTAAATCTGGTAAAGCATAAAATAAATCAATTCCGCGCATCATAAAGGTGTCTATCCGATCACCGGCAAAACCTGCTATAGCACCGTAGGTAATGCCAACTATGGAAGCTATTAAAGCTGTGAGAAAACCGATACTGATAGAAAGCTGTGAGCCATAAATTATTCTGGTCAGTAAATCTCTACCCAATTCATCGGTACCAAAGAGATGTTGGGCCGATGGTGCTTCTAAAATATGCTCACTAGTTTGGTCGAATGCGTAAGGTGTGAAAGGAAAGCCGAAGGAGGATAAAATAGCAATTAAGCACAAAATGAAAATGATGCAGCCTGCAATTTTTGCTAAATATGTTCTATTTTTCATCATCTGTTAGTCTGAAATAGTTATTCTGGGATCAAGAATATGATAGAGGATATCTACAATAGTATTAGCGATTATAAGCAGAAGAGCAAAAATAAGAGTTGTGCCGATTACTAAGTCATAATCTCGATTACTGACAGCAGTAATGAAAAAACGACCCATGCCTGGAATAGCATAAATAGTCTCTACTACAAATGAGCCAGTGATTAAAATAGCGCTCAAAGGTCCTAGTACGGTGATTATTGGAATAAGTGCGTTGCGCAAAGCATGATTGATAACTGTTTGTAAGTACGGTTCTCCTTTTATCTGAGCTGTTCTTACCCAGTCTTTACTGAGCGCGTCTATAACGCTTGAGCGGGTAAGGCGGGCTAGATAAGCAGTTGGACCGCTAGCTAAAGTGAAAGCAGGTAATATTACGTGCCAAGCCGATTCCCATAAGGCTACTGGTAATAGTTTTAGCCAGATGCCAAAAACAAAAATGAGCAATGCGCCGATGACAAAACTGGGGAGCGAAACTCCCAGTGTAGAGCAAATTATACACATGGCGTCGATAGCTGTACCCTTTTTGGTGGCAGCTACTATCCCTAGTGGCACACCGATAATTATTGCCAGAAATAAAGCGGCAATCCCCAGAGTGAGAGAAACAGGGAGAGCAGAAGCAAGAATATCGTTTACTGAACGATCGAGATACTTATAAGAAATTCCTAGATCACCTTTAACTACTCTTTGCAAATAAATATAATATTGTTCAGGCAGAGTCCTATCCATATGATATTTAGCTTTCAAATTGGCAATGATTTCTGGTGGTAGATTTTTCTCAGCGTCAAAAGGTCCGCCAGGTAAAACTCGCAGCAGGAAGAAAGTTAAAGTGGCAATTAACCACAAAAGAGGCAGCATGATCAATATTCTTTTGATGATTAATTTTGACATCCTAATCTCCAATACCAACGCTTGAGAAAAACTGTAAATCTAAGGCATTGGGAATGATGCCATGAACCCAAGGTTTGATAAGCATATTTTGCGCCGCCGTATTAACAGGAATTATAGGCACATCTTGCTTGCATAATAAGTAATCAGCTTGTTTATATAATGTGGCTCTTTTTACTGGGTTTGCTTCGCAACCAGCAAGGCTTACCAATTGATCATAAGTTTTATTTGACCAATGAGTATTGTTGTTACCATTATGACTAGTAAATAAATTCATGAAAGTATCAGGATCAGGATAATCCGCGCCCCAAGCGTATCTATATATGGGTGGGGTATTATTGCGCAAAGTCTGCAAATAAACTTGCCATTCTTGATTAAGTAAGTCAACGTGAATATTTAAGTTACGCTTCAATTCGTCTTGCATCACTTCTACTAATAATCTTGTATCCTCGCGATGCGGATATAATAAAAAAGTTTGGGGAAAATTTTTGCCTTCAGGATAGCCAGCTTGGGCTAATAGATTTCTGGCTAATTTAGGATTATATGATTGTTCAGTAGAAAAATCTGAATGTCCTAGAAGGGGCGGAGGAATTAAATTAGCTATTGGTTTTTCTCCGTGGCGAAGAATACGACAAACACGCTCACGGTCGATTGCTAAAGACAAGGCCCGCCTTACTTTTACATTATCAAATGGCTTTTTTTCAATATTGAAACCCAAATAACTTACTCTTAAAAGAGCAATATCTCTATACTCGTTGCAGCCAGATTTTCGATATCGATCTATTTCAGAAGTAGGGAGGCTGCGATTATCGATAAAATCTAATTGATTATTTTCATATAGAGCAAAAGCGGTAGATTGCTCGGGAATCATAAACATTTTGATAGTCTTTAAAGAGGGCTTTGCTGCATAGTAGGAGGGATTGGCAGTAAGTTCAATTTTATATTCATGCTGCCATTTTGTGAGAATGAAAGGCCCATTGCATACTAAATGACCTGGATCAGTCCAATTGTTGCTGTAGCGTTCAATAATATCTTGACGTTGAGGATAGGTAGGACAAAATGCAGTCAAATAGAGGAAGTAAGCTATGGGACGACTCAAGCGAACTTCAAAAGTACTTTCGTTGATTGCTCTTATGCCTAATTCGTTTGCATCTTTCAGTTTGCCCTGGTTGTAGGCAAAAGCATTTTCTATATCATAGAGAAAAAATGCATAAGGTGCTGCGGTTTTTGGATCAAGCAAACGTCGCCAAGCGTATTGAAAATCATAAGCTGTTAAGGGTTTGCCATCTGACCAGCGAATATTTGGACGCAAATGAAATATGTAATGCTTGCCATGATCTAGAATCTGCCAACTTTCAGCACAAGCTGGGCGGCAAGATAAATCATTCGCGTAGCTTGTCAGCCCAATCATTATATTAGAAACAACGTCAAATGAAGCTGCATCTGTAGCTTTGGCCCAATCTAGGCTTGGTGGTTCGCAGCCGAGATTTATGCGCAAAGTATTGGCTTCAAATCTAGGGGTTTGTTTGTTTGCCAAATTAGTCATGACAAGGACAAGCCCGATAAGCAGAAAGGGGGTAGATTTGCAAAAGTTCTTTAACATTCCTTGATAACTATTAATAAATTACAAATTTGAATGAGATTATTTATTACTTGTAATTCTAGCCGGCTTGACAGCGTTTGCGCTATCTGGATATACTCCTTACTGAACACCTCGCGAGGGGTGTTTTTGTTTTGCATGATGATTGCATATTATTATGTGATTACTCATGAATGTAATTAGTGGGAGTATGTCCTGTGGCTAAGAAAGACGATCGAATTATTATTACGCTTGCTTGTAATAACTGTAAGCGTCGTAATTACACAACAATGAAGAATAAGAAAAACGATCCAGAAAGATTGAGTATTAACAAATATTGTAGTTATTGCCGTCAGCATCAAGAGCATAAGGAAACTAAAAAGTAAGGTGTTAGTGGTAACCGTGAACTGTTAAGAGCGCCTTTAGTTTAACGGTAGAACAGCGGTCTCCAAAACCGTTAGTGAGGGTTCGATTCCTTCAGGGCGCGAATTATGGATAGTCACCAAGTGCCAATTGGCAGTGGACTTAATGGCAGTAAAGAAAAAGGAAAAACCAACTCAAAGTAAGCAATCAGAAAATTCTGGTGGCCGAAAAATAGGTAATGCTGCGCTTCCTATGCGGTCATTAAAGTCTAAACAAGGTGGAGATGCTGACAAAGCAAAAACTTATAAAACTAAGACAAATAATCCACAAAAAATGAAAAGTGGTGAAGAACAAAAGGAAGCCAAGCAGAAGTTAGGAAATTTACCAATAATGCAGTCGTTGCTAGAAGCTGGACAATTTCTTGGTGAAGTACGGGCAGAAGCTCGCAAAATAAGCTGGCCTGAACGCTCTCAAGTTATAAAAGAGACTGGGAATGTTTTATTTCTGGTAGCACTGATAACCATGTTTGTCTGGTTATTTGACTTAGCTGTAGCAAAATTTGTATTTGCTCCTCTGGAACATTTGGGACATCTTTATGGAATCGGTGGTAGCGGATAAGTCCTGAATTTAACTTGAAGAAGAATTGAACTGATTGGATCAAACGGCAGGGAAGCATGGGGTGATAACCCCAGCAGAAACGGAATAAAAGTGTTGAGGCGAGCAAAGTTGCCGAAGCAGCTGGTGTAAAGGGGAAACTGGAAATGCCTTTTATAAAGACGGATGGACTAAGACGCTGGTATGCAGTGCAGACTGCTTCTGGACATGAAAATAAAGTTAAGGAGCATATCGAAAAGCGCATACTGACTATGCATGCCCAAGACAGAGTTTTTGGTGTCATAGTTCCTGAGAAAATTGTTACCAGGGTAAAAGATGGTAAGCGCGTTGAGAAAAAAGAAAGAGAGTATCCAGGCTATGTGTTTGTGGAAATGATTCTTGACGATGATTCTTGGCGGGTAGTTAGAGAAGCGCCTGGGGTGACCAAATATGTAGGTTCTGGCAAAAGACCGACACCAGTCCACGATACTGAAATTCGAAAAATCTTACGTCGTCAGATAGCCGTGTCTGGATTGAAGGGCAAGAAAGCCGCTGTAATCGATGTAAAGCTTGGGGATTTTGTCCGTATTACCGGTGGTCCATTTGCTGACTTTACTGGTGAAGTTACGGAAATTAATATGGAACGTGAGCGTATTAAGGCTTCAGTAGTTATATTCGGGCGAGCAACGCCAGTTGAGCTTGAATTTAATCAGGTTATAAAAGTGTAAATATCAAGGGTGATTGGCTAATCTGTCCTAAAATAGCTCTTCTGAGCGCTGAAGACAGCATTTTATAAAGGATTTTTAATTGTGGCTAAAAAAGTTGTTGGGAAAATCAAATTACAAATTCCAGCTGGAAAAGCTGTACCATCTCCACCTGTGGGACCAGCTTTGGGTCAACATGGCGTCAATATTATGCAATTTTGTAAAGAATACAATGCAAAGACCCAAGACAAAGCCGGAACTATCGTTCCTGTTGAAATAACAGTATATGAAGACCGCTCTTTTGAATTTGTTTTAAAAACACCACCAGCTGCTGAATTATTAAAGAAAGCAGCAGGAATTGAAAAGGGTTCGGCTACGCCGAATAAGAGCAAGGTCGGCTCTATTTCTAAGGCAAAAATTACTGAAATTGCCAAGACAAAATTGCCCGATTTAAATGCAACTACTTTAGCAGCAGCAGAAAAGATGATTGCTGGTACTGCGAAAAATATGGGAATCACCATTGCTGATTAGGAATATACATTAGAGGCGATCATGGCAAGAGTTAGTAAAAAACGAAAAAAATTAGATGCTTTGAGAAGTGAATTAACCGCTCCAATCACTGCGGAAGAAGCAATAAAAATTCTCAAAAAAGAAAACAGTGTGAAATTTGATCAGACTGTCGAAGTTCATTTTCACCTTGGCGTTGACTCTAAAATAAATGATCAGCAGATTCGTTCTACTGTTAATTTGCCTGGTGGTACTGGCAAAGAAGTAAGAGTTGCCGTAGTAGCAAAGGGTGAAAAGGTCAAAGAGGCTAAGGATGCCGGGGCTGACTTTGCTGGTAGCGAAGAATTGATCACAAAAATAAGCGAAGGTTTTCTTGGCTTTGATAAGTTAGTGGCAACACCGGACATAATGGCTGCTCTCTCCAAATTAGGTAAAATACTCGGTCCTAAAGGATTGATGCCAAATCCAAAAGATGGCACTGTCACTGCCGATGTGGGCAAAATTGTCAAAGAACTGAAAGCTGGAAAAGTTTCATTCCGTTCTGAAAAAGAAGGCGGCGTTGTACAAATGGCTATTGGTAAATTGTCTTTTGAAGACAGCAGACTTTTGAAGAATCTGGCTGCTGCTGTAGAACAAGTACAGAAGATAAAACCATCTAGTGTAAAAGGCATCTATATCAAGTCAATTTCTCTAAGTTCAACCATGGGTCCTGGTGTGCGTCTAGATTTGACTAAATTGTTAGATCTTCACAAGTATTTAGCAGCCTAATTTGTACTAATGGTCACGTACGAAGCAATAATGATACGAGTAATTATGCCTTTGTGCTGAGGCTTTTGCGCCACATGTTACTAGCACGACATCCCCATAATTATTACTCGTAATAGTTAAACAATTACCAAATGGTTTAAGCAATTTTGTGTTGCTAAAAGTAATTTCTTTCCTGTCTGTTAACAACCAATTAGTCGTTCTTGGCGCATTGGCAAAACGACAATTATCATGAATGTGCACTATGGCTTTATGGTTTTCTGTTAATTCAAGCCAGTAAAGCAAAGTTGGAATTTTTGTTTCTCCGCGTAATAACCATTTTCCAATGAGCTGCCTTTCTAAGGCTGATAATTGTCGTTTATCGGTGTTGTTTGCAATAATGGCGTTTGCTGAAGTAAAAAATATGCTTATTAAAGCGAGCGCTGCAGCATATATAAATACCATTCGGTTGCTGGTTGCGGCACATTGAGTCAATTTTTTTATGTTTGCTTTTGACAAGAACTGCCACCCGAAAAGAAACATGGAAGAATAGTATAGGCGTGAAGGCCTTACTTGTCATGAGGATTTAATCTAATAGTGGTTAAATTTAGGGATTACTATGAAATTCTTGGCGTCCCACGCAGCGCTAGTGAGCAGGAAATCAAAACTGCCTATAGAAAATTGGCAAGAAAATTTCATCCTGATGCGAATAAGGGCGACAAAAGTGCTGAAGGAAAATTTAAAGAAATAGCCGAAGCTTATGAAGTGCTCAAAGATGCTGAAAAAAGAAAGCGCTACGATATGTTGGGCGCGAATTATAAATCAGGTTCAGAGTTTAGACCGCCGCCGGATTTTGGTGGTTTCAATTTTGACTTTGGCAGTATGGCGGGTGGCGGCTCGGGATCTAGTTTTTCTGATTTCTTCGATATGCTCTTTGGACAATCAATGGCCGGACAAGGAATGCCTGGGGGGTTTTCTGGCGCAAGAGGTAGAGCGGGTACTTTTGCAGGAGCTAGAGGAGCAGACAGAACAAGTCGAGTACCGGCTCATCATGAGGCGGAAATTGAGCTTTCACTCGAAGAAATGGCCAAAGGTTCTAGGCGGACTTTGCAAATAAGTACACCAAACGGTGACTCAAAAACTGTGGATGTAAAAATTCCTGCTGGGGTACATCCTGGCTCAAAGGTGCGCGTTGCAGGTAAAAATGCTGGTTCTGATGGTGCAGATATTTATTTAATAGTAAAAGCCAAGCCACATGCTAATTTTACCCTTGATGGGAATAATTTATTGAGTGAATTGAGCATAACGCCTTCTCAGGCAGTGCTTGGTACCGATACAACAGTAAATACGTTGGAGGGAGAAAAAACAGTAAAAGTGCCAGCTGGTTCTCAAGCTGGGAGAACTTTGCGTTTGCGCGGACTTGGTTTACCGGGAATCAAGGGTGCGCTAGCTGGCGATCAATTAGTGAAGTTGAAAATTATTGTTCCTACTAAACCAACACCTGAGCAAATTAAATTATACGAAGAGCTTGCCAAAATAGAGAAGAAGTCATAATGTATGCCGCAATAGTGATTCCAGCTCGTTATGATTCAAAAAGATTTCCAGGCAAACCGCTAGCTAATATATTAGGTAAAAGTCTGCTTGAGCGTACATGGCGTATTGCTTGTGATGTTGAAAATGTCGATTCGGTAATTATTGCCACTGATGATGAACGTATTGTTGAGCACGCCATCACATTTGGTGCAAAGGTGCAAATGACTGATAGTAATTGGAGTAATGGTAGTGAACGAATTTTGCAAGCCTTACAATTACAAAAATTATCGCCAGATATTGTTATTAATTTACAGGGGGATGCTGTGTTGACACCGCCCTTTGTAATTTCCGCTTTGCTAAAAGCATTTTCGATGGACGAAAATAAAAAATATGCTGTAGCTACGCCATGTGTACAATTGACTAAGTCTCAATACATACAAATGCAAAAAAATAAGAATGAAGGAATAACTAGCGGTACCTTCGTTACTTTTGATCAACAAAATAAAGCTTTATATTTTTCTAGATCAATAATTCCGTCATTGCGTGATGATAAAACAAACAATAGTGGCTTGGTGCCAATTTATCGGCACATTGGTTTGTATGCGTATCGTTTACAGGCTTTAAAAGACTATGTGCGCCTAGCCCCTACTGCACTTGAATTAGCGGAAGGGTTGGAACAGTTGCGAATACTTGAAAACGGTATACCGATTAAAGTTGTGTCGGTTGATTATAACGGACGTACACATTGGTCTGTTGATCATCCTGAAGATATTGCTATCGTTGAAAGCATAATCAAGAAAGAAGGAGAGCTGGTTAAAATAACCGCTTAGGATTAGTGCAATATTTGTTGTTAGCTAGGCATGGTAATACTTTTGCTCCTGGACAGAAAGCTGTATGGGTGGGAGCGCGCAATGATTTACCTCTTGTGGATAGCGGCGTGGCTCAAGCAGAGTCTTTGGCACAAGCTTTAGAGAAAGCCTCAATAAAACCGGAGGCAACCTATGCCGCCCGGCTCAAGCGCACAGTAAGTTATGCGCAAATTATTCATGATCAATTGCAGTTGTCTAAGGCGGTGATTCTAGATCATCGTCTTGATGAGATTGATTATGGTAGTTGGAGTGGCTTAAGCAATGACGAAATTAAAGCAAAATTTGGCGATATTGAACTCAATGAATGGATGCAGTATGGAAAATGGCCGGCCTCCTTTGCTGGCTTAGAATCAGTTATTGAAGAACAAGTAGAATCTTTTGTGCAAGAAGTAATCGAGGAGCAAGCAGATAAGAGATTGACTTTAGCAGTGTCAAGCAATGGCCGACTAAAATACTTTCTTAAGTTGATGCAGGATATTTATAGCGATTATATTGAACACGCTAAATGGAAAGTAGCTACTGGAAATATATGTTTGCTAAGTTATAGCAAAGGCTTATGGGACTTAATTTGTTGGAATGAGAATCCACATTCGACAACAGCTTTTGGCATTATGCAGAGATGACCAGGCAAATTGTTGTTTTAGATGCTTACACAATAAATCCCGGTGACTATTTGTCCGGTTGCTTGATACTGCAATTCATAATTTGCGGGCCTATTTATCCGGGCATCCGGTCCACGTAGTTAACGGCTAGAATTTTGGTTGATAACAATTAGCAGCTTTTTGGAAAGCGATTTTAGCCTTATCAGTTTGCTCGAGAATTACATAGGCTGCAGCTTGCAATATATGCAAGTCAAAATTCTTTGGATTAGCAGCTACTATAGGTTCCAGAGCGGCTTGCGCGTCCTGAGCACGACTAAGTAGAAGCAACAAAGCTGCATGCTTCATCTCTAAACTCAGCTGCTTAAGAATATTAGTCGAGTTCTTATTTGCGGACAGATTCGCTTTTACCATAGCCAAAACTGTATCGTAAGAACCGGGATTCTTTGTTACCCAGTCTTGGCAGTATGAAGCATAGAAAGAATCTTTTGGTTCGACCTTAACTGCTTTTTGAAAAATGGCAAAGCCATCTTCTGTGCGTCCCAATTTGGCCAGCATTAAAGATACTTGTTCTAACTGCTTTGAATTTAGATCTTTGCTATTCGAAAGTCCAATTAGTTCGGTTGTGGCTACGGGAATTTTGTTCTGTAAAAAATGTACCTTACCAAGGGCAATTTGGGGATCGGCCCATTGGGAATATTTTTGAACCAATTGTATTAATTTGGGTTCGGCTTCAGTGATACGATCGTCGCTTACTAATCTGTGACAATAGCGTAAAGTCAAATATTGGTTATCTGGAGCCATAATCACAGCTCTTTCTAATAAGCCGAAAGCTAATTCTTTATCGTCCCCGAATTGGCTTAATATGTCGCCGGCTTCCACAATGGTTGGAAGGTAATCAGGAGGATTATAGGTCAGATCTTTCATTGCTTGATTTATTGCTTGTTTATAATCACCGGATGAGGCAAGAATAGCGGCTTCGGAACTATCAGCAGCATCAATGACAGCTTGCGAGTTGATATCGATTTTTGGCCGATTTTTAAAGGAAAAAGAATTTTCTTTGAATTGGTTTAATTGGTCTTTGGGTACAACCAGGGTTGCCAATTGTCCGCCGCGGTAAAAAGAAAAAATCAGAGCCACAGTGCCTAGAATAGCCAATCCGGTTGCTGGGGATAATAGCTGCTGAATCAAAATACTTCCTGTACCTGAGTTTTGGCTGGCAGTGGCAGGTTTTTCAGTGGTGGATTTTTCTTTTTTTCCGAAGATTTTCATTTGTTTCTATCTTAAGCTGTTTTGTCTTCTTTTATATCATCAATTTACCTTTGTATTTTCAATGGACTCGTTCCAGTTTTTTTAAGCCTGTGCCAGGCATAAACAAAAGTCTCTATTAAAGCTTTTTCGGACACGTAATGTTTATTTTGTTCTTTGGCTATTTGTCCGATTAAAAATAATTCTTTAGCATAGCGCGCACTATTTTGGCTAAAAATATCGTTGATGCTAAGTAAGTCTTTTGTTGTAAAGTAGTCAAGTATACTTTCGAGATCCATATCATCTTTTAATAAAGACTGAATAGTCTCAACCAAGCTAATTGCATCGCCCAAATTACTGTTTTCACTAGTAAATTTATCAAAGGATGATGCACTATTTTGCATTTGTTCGTTGTTTGGCTGTGATAGCAAAAATTGTTTGAAATTATTTGGCGATGCTAAAGAGAAGTATCGATTGTATTGTTTGCTAGCCATAATTATTGTTTGGCAACGGCTAGCTATGGTTGGCAAAACATCGGTTGCCACCTGAGTAAAGAAAATCATAAGCACTTCAGAGCGGGGTTCTTCGATTGTTTTGAGTAATGTATTAGCAGCTGACCTATGTAAGATTTCTTGATTAGCCTCTTCAATGACCATTATCCGAAAATAGGGTGATGTTTTACCGACCTCTTCGACAAAAGCTCTTGCCTCTTCTACAGCGATTTTGCCGCTTTTATTGTTGCTTCCTGTTAATTTCATCAATGCCTGCGGATGCCTATCGGCTTCAATCCAACGGCAATTTGTGCACCATTTATCGAGAACTAGCTCATTTTGCTGAATAAAGCAGGACTGCTTTTCTCCATATTTAATTTTGTCACAATTAAGATAGGCGGTTAATTCAAAGATCAATCGCCATTTATCTTCTTTTGCATGTCCCACTAACATGTAAGCTTTAGCCAACTTGTTTTTGGTGATACCTTTTTGGAAGATTCTTGTGGCCAAAGGCTGATCAAGACTTAGTAGTTCGGAAAATATTTGACTCATCAAATCACTTTTTATGTTTGTCCTACCGATTTACTTATTATGCTATGCCGCTTTTATATACGCATGAATATGCCCGCGGATTAAGCTTAATCGTTTCTTTTTTGACATAGGCAATGTCGTGAAATAGACTTGGTCGGTTGCAAGGGCAAGTTCTGCCCTATTTAGTTTAACGTGGAATAGCGAATTGGTAAAACATGTTCCATGTTTGAGGAGTATGAAGTTTGGCGAATGTAATTGTTGTAGGCTCACAGTTTGGCGATGAAGGCAAGGCCAAAATAACAGATTTATTGGCTAAAAATGCTGATGTGGTGGTTCGTTATCAAGGCGGCTGTAATGCTGGGCACACTGTGACTCTAGGTGATAAAACATACAAATTTCACCTCATACCATCTGGTATTCTTTATCCCGGTACGATTTGTGTCTTAAGCCCGGGTATGGTCATTGATCCTAAGGCATTAATTACTGAGATCGAACACATCCTTAGCCAGGGATTAGACGATTCGGGGCTTAGAGTATCCGCACACGCGCATGTAACTATGCCCTATCATTTAATGCTAGATGAGGCTGAAGAGGAAAGTCGCGGGGAAGCAAAAATTGGCACAACAAAACGTGGCATTGGTCCAACCTATGCTGATAAGTGCGCTCGCAGTGGTATTAGGCTTGAAGATCTATTAGACGCAAAAGTTTTGCAGGCAAAACTTGACTGGTTGTTACCACGCAAAAATATAATTTTAGAACGCCTCTATAATTTACCGCCCTTGAATGCACAAGCAATTTTAGAGGAATATGCAGCGTATGGCCGAGCACTATCCAAATATGTTGTCGATACCGCAGCTATTATATTTAAGGCAGTACAAGAAAAGAAAAATATCTTATTTGAGGGCGCGCAAGGAACTTTGCTTGATCTTGATCATGGAACCTACCCTTATGTAACGAGCTCGAGTCCATCTGCCGGTGGAGCCTGTGTAGGTGCAGGTGTAGGGCCAACAATGATTGATAGAGTAATAGGTGTAGCCAAAGCTTATTCAACTCGCGTGGGGGAAGGACCATTTCCTACCGAACAAACAGGAGAAATTGGCGAACAGCTCAGACAAACAGGCACAGCCTGGGCTGAAGTTGGTACTACGACGGGTCGCCCTCGTCGTTGCGGTTGGTTCGATTGTGTGCTTGGACGGTATGCTGTGAGGGTAAATGGTTTAGATTGTTTAGCAATCACCAAATTAGATGTATTAGATCAATTTGATCAGATTAAGGTTTGCGTAGCTTATAAAGATCCTGTTACTGGACAGATTTATAACGAATTACCTAGTATCGGAAGCGCTTTTCAACACTTGGAACCAATATATGAAGATTTGCCGGGCTGGCGGCAATCAACTCGTAAATGCCGTCAGGCAAAAGAATTGCCGAATTTAGCTAATTCATATCTTGAGTTTCTCTCTCGGGAATTAGATGTGCCAATTGCTGTAGTGAGTGTTGGTCCAGAAAGGGGCGATACAATTGTGATCGAAGATCCCATTCATGGACCAAAGCGTGTGTTAGTGACTGGTCCTGCTAAAGTTAGCCAATAAGTAATGTATATGCAAAAATTTGAATTTCCGCGAGCTTTCTTTGTCACTGCTACAGATACTGAAATGGGCAAAACTGTTATTTCAGCAATGCTTATGATTGGACTGCAAGGACATTATTGGAAGCCTATACGAACAGGGGCAAGACCCTATGTTGATTATACGGACAATGAATGGGTGCAAATGAAAACGGGTCTACCTGATGAGCGTTTTTTCCCTGAAACTTATTTACTCAAGCATCATGTATCGCCGCATTTAGCCGCGCGTTTGGAAGGAGTAGAAATCGATGTTGAAAAAATAAAAATGCCTAATGATAAAAAATGGAAGCATTTAATAGTAGAAGGTGCAGGGGGGTTATTAGTTCCTATAAACGATTCGCTATTTATAATCGATGTAATTAAACATCTCAATCTGCCAGCGCTTATTGTGGCTCGTAGCACTTTGGGAACTATAAATCATACTTTGCTAACAGTAGAAAAATTGAAAGAGAAAAAGATACCTATTGTTGGAGTAATAATGAATGGCCCAAAAAATTCTGAGAACAAGCAAGCGATCGAAAAATATGGCCAAATCAAAGTTCTAGCTGAAATAGAACAAATTAATCCGATAAATGCCAGAAGCTTGCAAGAAGCTTTCGATGATCAATTTTGTGTTGTTAAGCCGGTGGAAGTTTATTAATGACTTTTCTTGCGGCGGCGAGGTTTCTCTTCAGAGCCGTTGCTGTCCACATGTGTTACTCCGAGAGCTTCTTCAATATTGTTTAGGCGATCGCACATTTCTTCCCAATCTTCTTGAGTAATGAGGCCCAACTCTCGTACAGCTTTCTTAACGCCCACAGTAACTTTAGAAGAAACTTGTTTTTCTACTGCGCTTGTCTTTTTAAGAGCTTCCGATTGTAAACTTTTGAGAAAGTCTTGAACTGAATCGGCTTTGACTTTTCCCTTTTCTTCTAATTCGTCCATTAAGTTGGCGCCCACTTTTACTAAATCTTGCACGGCATCATTCAATGCTGATTTGACGCGATCAACGTTTGCACCTGCCCCTACGCCCGTTAGCACTGCCTTTTTTAAAAGTTTGGTTCTTTCATTCATTTGCTCGGTCATATTGTCTAGAAGTTTGATTCGTTCGCTCATTTTAATTTATTCTCCAGAGTGGTTGCCTCTTCATACCAATTTTAGTTTGTATTGCTATTCTTGCCCAGTATAGGTAAAGAAAATCAAGCTATAATCTAACAATTTTGTTCACAGAATTATTCCGTCCCTAACGTTAACAAGAGGCTAACTTAATATATTGACAATGATTGAAGTTTATTTTGTCAGGGCAAGAAATACGATGGCTCTAATTTTGATAGCTGTTTTGTTTTTCTTCGGTTCAGGCATAGAGTTGCCGTTAATAGCAGCAACAAGTCAAAGGCCAAAGTTAATTATCTGTTTGGTCGCTGACCAATTTCCTTGTAGCTATTTTTCTCAGTGTGCAGATAAATTTCAAACGAATGGATTTAGACAATTACTTGATAATGGAGCTAATTTTACAGCTTGTCGTTATACAGCTGCCACTAATCAGACAGCTTGTAATTTAGCTGTAATTGCTACCGGTGCTTATCCATGGTCTACAGGCATAGTGGGCAACGAATGGTATGACAGACGCAAACACAAAATGGTCAAGGCCAGTTTAATAGAAGACAGCGCTGCCGGCAGCGAGGAAACTACCGGTGGAACTAGTTATTCACATGGTACTACCATTGGTGACGAATTAAAAATCTCGACTAACGGTCTTAGCCGAGTTGTAAGTATTTCTGCTTTGCAATCTGATGCTCTGCTGTTAGCGGGTAAGTCTGGAAACAGAGCATTTTGGTGGGATTGTCATTCTGGCAATTTTGCTAGCTTGACACATTCGAGCATGGCACATCCGGCTTGGGTTAAAAAATTCAATGAAAGACATTATAGTGAAAAGTTTCTTGGTAAGAATTGGCAGTCAAGTGGGGCCGTGTCGATAGGCAGTGGTTCAGCTGCTGATGAAAGCTTCTATACACAATTTATTGCTACACCTTGGGCTAATCAAATGCTAATTGATTTTGCCAAAGAAGCAATAGAACAAGAATCTTTGGGACAAGGTGATGCGACTGACTTAGTAAACATCAGTTTTCCGGCTTTTGAGGTGGTGGGCAAAAACTATGGTTCTTTTAGTCCGGAAGCATATGAATTAGTTGGCCGTTTTGATCGCTCATTGGCAGACTTGCTGCAGTTTTTGGATAATAGAATAGGGGCGGCTAATTATTTAATAGTATTTACTGCTGGTCATGGAGCCATGTCTTCTCCAGATACCATGAAGAGCCAAGGCTTAGAAGCTGGAATCGTTGAAGCTGCATCTTTTCGTAATCAGTTAAACACTGCGTTATCATCAACACTAGGGAAGGCAAATTGGGTAGAGGCTTTTGCGCCGCCCAATCTTTACCTTGATTTATCTGCTATTGACCACAGTGCTTATAAGCAGCCGGATGTGGAAAAACTGGCTGCCAAATTGGGCAGAGTGACTGGGGTAGCAGAAATTTACACAGCTTTTCAATTTTTTATGAATCAGGTGCCCATCGGTCCACAGATAGATTCTATACAAAGGAGCTATTTTTGGGGACGCAGCGGAGAATTGTATGTAATTCCCAAGCCAGGATTTGCTTTTGCGTCCGAAAGTAATGGTACTGCATGTGGTTCACCTTACAATTACGATGCTCAAGTGCCTTTAGTAATTTATGGAAATTGGTTCAAGTCGGGTACATACGCAAATGCGAGTAATCCAGCTGATATAGCGCCTACAATAGCTAACATACTTAATTTAAATGCACCCTCTTTGGCGGAAGGACGTGTGTTAAGTGAAGCACTGAACTGGACGCCAAGAGCAAAATATGGTAAACAAAATAAGTAAAACAGCTATATTTTGCCTGCTGGCAGAGTTTACAATATCAATACGAAATGCAAGAAGATAATACCCTAGTCCTAATAGATGGCAGTTCTTTGGCTTTCCGTTCATTCTTTGCTTTATTTACTTCGGGTCTAAGAACAAAAACGGGTTTGCCAACCTGGGCTATCCTTGGTTTTTTTAATTCATTATTTGAGCTCATTGAAAGATACAAACCACGTATGCTGGCTGTAACTTTCGATATGGCTGCTCCCACTTTTAGGCACATAGAATTTGAAGACTATAAGGCTAACCGAGCAGAGATGCCGGATGATTTATCGGTCCAATGGCCCTTGATAAAAGAGGGAGTAAAGAGATTAGGACTGCCGGTGTATGAATTAGCAGGGTATGAAGCGGATGACGTTATTGGCACTATTGCTAGAGATGCGGAAGGAAAGGGTTTTGATGTCCTCATCTTGACTGGTGATCAAGATGCTTTCCAACTCATAGAGGGTAAGGATCAAAAGATAAAAGTATTGATGCCCGGCAAAGGAGGGCTGCAACAGTACGGTCGGCAAGAGGTATTTAACAAGCTCGGTGTTTGGCCAGAACAAATTACGGATTATAAGGGGCTTTGTGGAGATACTTCAGATAATATCCCAGGTATACGAGGAATTGGTCCAAAAACTGCTCAGCAATTGCTTAGTAGTTATGCTGATCTAGATGGTGTTTATAAGCATATAGATGAAATTAAATCCAAAGCCTTGAGCAGTAAGCTTATTGAAGGTGAGATGGTTGCTAGACAAAGCAAGGGGTTAGCTACTATTGATCATAAGGTGCCCATAGAATTTGATTATGCTCATTGTCATTTGACGCCACCAGATGTAGAGTCATTAGCCAAATTTTTTCTAGAGCTAGAATTTAAAAATCTAACTGCTCGTTTACCTAAAGTTCTAGCTAACTTCTCCATTGAATTTGCTGGCCATCAAGTACCCGGCAACGGAAAGCCAGAGAAGAAAGAAGTAACTAGTTCTCCTGCTTCTGAAATAGTTGAGCCAAGCGTGCCAGGAATAAAAATAAAAAGGCAAGAGGGGCAAATAATCAATTCAGAGGCGGCATTAGAAGACCTGATTAAAAGGCTGGGACAAGAGCAAATGTTTAGTTTATTGATCAATTCTTCGCCTTGGGAGCCTCTATCAAACGATGCTATTTTGCATGGTGAGCCAAATATATTTGGCTATGCTATAGCTTGGGATAAAGGAGCAGCCTATATACCCATTCGCCAAACAGCTCTTGCCTTAGGGGGTACACCCGGTTTAGATCAGCAGCTAGTAAATGAAAAGTTAAAAGAGATTTTTACTGAAGCTAAAATAGGAAAAATTGTATATAACCTGAAACGTGTATTAAATTTACTAGATAGAGATGATATGCGACTGACCAATGTATTAGTCGATCCGATGTTGGCTAGCTATATTTGTTCTTCTGATGAAAAGCACGGTTTACACGATCAAGTAGTACGAAAACTCAATTATATAATAGAGCGGCCCAACCGAACGGGAAGCGCTAAAAAAAACAAACCAATAAGTGGTATTACAGAAAATTCAGAACAATCGATGGCATATGCTCTCGAAGATGCGCATCTTTTATTTGAATTAGGACGTTACTATCTATCCAATATGAGTGATGAGCAAAAATCTCTTTTGCAAAAGATGGAATTGCCGTTGTCTCAAGTGCTAGCGAGAATTGAACAGCGTGGAATATCTTTAGATTTGCCATATCTGGAAAAATTTGCTAAAGAGCTTGCGGAAGAATTGGCAAAACTAGAAAAACAAATATTTAGTTTTGCCGGACATGCTTTTAATATCAACTCCACGCAGCAGTTGCAGAAGGTGTTATTTGAAGAGCTTGGGCTTCAAACGAAGGCAAAAACTAAGACAGGTTTCTCCACTGATGCTTCGGTTCTAGAGTCTCTAAGGAATGAGCATCACATTATTCCGTTGCTACTAGATTATCGGCAATTGACTAAACTTAAATCTACATATGTCGATGCTTTGCCTAAGATGGTTTCCAATGTTGATAAGCGGCTACATGGCGAATTTAATCAAGTCACTACCAGCACTGGAAGGCTCTCAAGCTCGAACCCCAATTTGCAGAATATTCCTATCCGTACTGAACTGGGTCGCCGCATGCGACGAGCATTTATTCCTGCCAAGGATAATTGGCACCTACTATCGGTAGACTATTCTCAAATTGAGTTGAGGCTTTTGGCGCATATGTCTAATGATGAGAGATTAATAGATGCTTTCCAAAAGGATCAGGATATTCATGCCCGTACGGCGGGGGAAATTTTTGATGTTCCGATAGAGGAAGTGACAACTGACATGCGACGAGTTGGTAAAACGCTAAATTTTGCTTTAATTTATCAGCAAGGACCTTTTGCCACAGCGGCTTCCCTTGGTGTATCTATAAAAGAGGCCAGTGCATTCATTGAAAAATATTTTAAGAGATATTCCAGAGTCAAAGCTTTTATGGAAGGCACAATTGAGGGTGCACGCAAACAAGGCTTTGTCGAGACTCTGTGGGGAAGGCGACGTTATTTTAAGTTTCTCAACGATAAAAATGAAGTTCTTAAGAGAGCCGACGAAAGAGCCGCATGCAATGCTCCTTTACAAGGTAGTGCAGCAGACCTAATGAAATTAGCAATGATTCTTATGGAAGAGGAGATTGACAAAGCAAAATTTAAATCAAAGCTTATTTTGCAAGTGCATGACGAACTTGTTTTGGAAGTACCCGAAAGCGAGTTGGAACAGATGAAAGAACTTGTTGTAAACGTTATGCTACTGGATCAGCCATTGAAAGTTCCGTTGAAAGTCGATGTTGGAGTTGCCCGCAACTGGATGGATGTTAAATAGAAGAATCGCAAATCCTTGCACAGACTTAATTTCAAAACTTCGGGCGTAAAAGTCTGTTTATTCTGCCCAAATGTGGTGTATGATTAAATCAATTTCCTGGTTCCCCACGTAGTCCATTAATAGAGCATAGACATGAAAAACCTTAACCATCCATCAAAGGAAGACATTTCTCTTTTGGCAATTTTGTACGCTCTCAGTGAACCTTTGCGTTTCAGTATTATTGAACAATTGACCAAAGGCGAAGAATTGACTTGTGGTGGATTTAAATTACCTTTTAGCAAGGGCAAGTCGACAATGACTCATCATTTTAAAGTTTTACGTGATGCGGGGCTAATTTATACTCGAGTTGATGGACGCGAACACTATACTTCTTTACGTCGGCAAGACATTGAAGAAAGATTTCCTCATTTATTGGATGCTTTGATTACAGCATTCAAAATTGAGGCCAAGCAAAATTTAGTTGATAGCAAATCCTAAGATTATTGTAATTAGCACTGTAGGCATTAGCTATTGGCGGTTTCTGTAGCTTTTATGTTGCCAGGACTGATTGTTAGTGAAAGTTTGCTCTTGCGATAGCCATAAAGGAAATAAATAAGCAAACCCAAAGGACAGCTAAATGAATATACTTTCAGCACAAGCGGATTGAGATTGAAAGCTAGTAGCGTACATCCCAAAATGCCAAACCAGGCGATAGAAGGATGAACTAGCTTAAGTCTTATTGCGCCTAGGCATACAAAAATAAAGGCTATCAAAGTGCCTAAGACCATCATGTCGGCAATCTCGCCGAATGGCACAAAAGCAGCAGTAAGCCCCATTACAGCGCCATTTATTACAAGACCTACTATCGGATTACCTTTATTGGATTTCTGAAATATCGGTGGTAGAAGACCATCTTCAGACATATTGCGGAATATGCGTGGACCACCCATACATAGAACTAAAAGAACATTGAATATTCCAAGCACCGCTCCTAAAGCAATTAACTTAGCGGTCCAGCCTTCGCCCACCCTGCTAAGTAGCACTGCCAATGGTGCAGCTGCTTCGGTTCCAGCAAAAGCTTCGTTAGGTTGTCCATTTATAAAAGCAGGGGCTAATCCTGTTGCCACTGCCATTACGGTAATATACAAAAATGCCACTATCCCTACACACAAATAGGTAGATAAGGTTGTGTCTTTTGGGCTTTTAGACTCCCGGGCGAAAGTATACAGAGCATCGAAACCTACGTACGGAAAAACTGCGAGTGCTGCGCCTTGTAAAACACCCACGCCGCCCTTAGGAAAAAATGGCGTCCAAAAAGAAGTATTAATATGGCGAATGCCTACAACTAGGAAGATAGCTAGTAGTGACAATTTTAAGCAAACTAAGAGGAAATTTAATTTAGCTGACTTATTTAGTCCGCCGAGAATAAGGATCACTGTTACAGCTACAATGACGGCAAAAGCAATAATGTTGATACCAAAATGAGTTTCGCCGTTTACGGTGGTTGGACCGCACCAAAACGGTGGCAAAGTGAAGCCTAAGGCTTTTTTCAAATATTCTGACCAGGCAATAGCTACCGCTGATGAACCGAAACTATATTCAAGAAAAAGTCCGAAAGCGACAACCCAGGCAAAAATCTCTCCTATAGAGTGGTAAACATAGCTGTAGGCTGAAACACCATGAGGAACCAAACGAGAAAATTTTTCATAACAAATAGCTACAGTTAAGATTACAAGACCAGTTATTAAGAAAGAAAGAATTCCTGCTGGACCAGCTTTGCGTGCGATCATCCCGGGCATAGCGAATATGCCTGCACCAACAGTGGCACCGATGCCCAGAGCGGTAAGCATAAGCCAACCTAAGTTTCTTGTGTAACCTATCTCGGGGACTATTGATTGAGCCGGTGTACGTCGAATTAGCGATGATATAAAGGAATTTGACATGTCTTTCACATATTAAAATTAGTGTAATAAATATGCTAGCATAGCTTAAAAACAATCTGTCATAAACAAAGACTGGTTGTAAATCAATTTGGTTTTAAGGTATTGATATAGAAGTGAGATGCTGAGCGGGTATGGGTTGTTGCCAGAAGGAACTACCTCTTTCGAACATAATAAGACTTGATATTAAGCTTGTAGTCAATATGCTCTCAGTAAATATTGCGCAGTAAGATGTTAGTTGAATGGTAAACAGGTAGGATTGCGAATGTTTAAGTGGTTCCTTTTTCTTCTTGTACTTTGTTTTCTTTATTATGTGCGCGAGATATTTCCCCCTTTCATCATGGGTGGTATCATCGCCTATTTGCTTTTGCCTTTAGTAAAAAGATTGGGAAACTCGGCTCGTATAGATCACAGGTGGGCTGTAGCTATTATCTATTTGCTTTTCGTAGCTGCAATTGCTCTTTTATTTTGGCGCTTTGGTGCTAAGGTGATCGATGAATTCACCATGCTTGTTGCCCAACGCCAAGAGATTGTTACTAATCTGGTTAGCCAAATATCCACAGCGTTCAATTGGCAATTAGATGTTGAACAATCGACTAACGAAATTCTTTCCAGTCTTGAACAAAATATTGGTACGCCTGGTGAGATTGCTCACTTGGGGGCCCTAGTTTCAAAAGGCATGTTGTCCATGCTGGTTACAGTAGTAAGTTCGATATATCTAATATTAGATAGCAAAAGAGTGGGTGATTTTTTTCTACGTTTTTTGCCAAAAGAAAGGCGACAAACCGCTCTTGAACTCTGTCGGCAAATGAATTCCATATTAAGTAAATATCTAAAAGGGCAGGCAATTTTGATTTTGTTGATGTTTGGTGTTGCGTATGTCATTTTGCACTTCGTTTTTCACCTTAAATATGCCTTGCTTATAGCAATGTTGAGCGGCTTTTTAGAGATCATCCCAGTTCTAGGACCAATTCTCGCTACAACTATCGCCACAGTTGTTGGCATAGCCCAAATTGGCGTAGATTCCGCTCTTTTTATAATTCTTTGTTATACAGGGGCCAGGTGGGCGGAAGATTACATAATTGTTCCCCGTGTCATGGGACACTATGTCGAATTGCATCCATTAGCAGTTATTTTTGCTGTTCTTTGTGGAGAGGTTATTGCAGGGGCTCTCGGTATGCTTATAGCTATACCTGTAGCTGCTTCAATTAAGGTCATACTTGATTTTTGTTATCCGTCAGTAGAAATGAATAAGTAGTAATTGCTCAGGCGTCCGGAAATTGCTATCTTATTACTAGTGAAATAATGTGGGAAAAATGGAGCACACGGCGCCGGTGAGGACTATAATCCATTTATTAAGGATTATTCATTCTAAAGTGCCTTGTGCAGAAAGGGTCTTTTAAAGAGTTATAAAAATGATTACGAAAGAAACGGTGCGACATATAGCTAAGCTTGCCAGACTGCAATTATCTGCCCATGAGGAGCAGGTGTATACTGAACAATTGGGGAAAATTTTAGATCATGTTGATGCACTAAAGGCTGTTGATACAACGGGAATTGAACCTATGTCACATGCTTTAGAGATTAGCAATGTAATGAGGGAAGATGAAATTAAACCCACTCCTGGTCAAGAAGCGATTCTTAAATGTGCACCTGAGACTGAGCGTGGTTTTTTCCGTGTGCCTAGAATAGGTGATTAGCCAATGAATACTTTAGGCAATGTAGCTCCTGGTACCCGATATGTTTTTATAACGGGGGGAGTAGTTTCCTCCTTGGGTAAAGGAATCATTGCTGCTTCTTTAGGTAGGCTTTTACGAGCTCGTGGTATTAGCGCAACTATTGTTAAGTTGGATCCTTATTTGAATGTTGATCCAGGTACAATGAGCCCCTATCAACATGGCGAAGTATTTGTGACTGAAGACGGTGCTGAAACAGATCTTGATCTTGGGCACTACGAAAGATTTATTAATGTGGACCTCAGCCGTATGAATAATGTCACGGCTGGTTGGATTTATACAAGCGTTCTGGAAAAAGAGCGTCGTGGTGATTATCTTGGCGGTACCGTGCAAATGATTCCCCATGTCACTAATGAAATTAAAAACTTTATTTTGCAAGCTGCTGCTCAGTCGGTGGCAGAGATTGTAATTATTGAAGTTGGTGGTACTGTTGGTGACATTGAAAGTCTTATATTTTTAGAAGCTATTCGTCAGATGCGTAAAGAAGTGGGCAGGGATCATGTTTGTTATATTCATGCCACAATTGTGCCCAATTTGCGGGCTACCAATGAGTTGAAAACCAAACCTACCCAACATAGTGTTGATATGCTCCGCAGTAGGGGTATTCAGCCAGACATAATTGTCTGTCGCACAGAGCGCACCTTGAACAAAGCCATTCGCGAGAAGCTTTCATTGTTTACCGATGTAGATGTGAATGCTGTCATTCAATGTAAAGATGTACAGCATTTGTACGAAGTGCCTTTATTCCTTGAACAAGAAGGATTAGCAGAGCGCGTTCTAGAAAGACTACACTTACCAAATGCTACTCCTGATTTGCAAGAGTGGAAAGAATTGGTTGAGCACATAAAACGGCCAACTTCTAATGTAACTGTGGCAATCGTTGGCAAATATGTAATGCTGTCTGATGCTTATATTTCGGTTGTTGAGTCTTTAAAACATGCGGGAGCTAAATTAGGTGCTTCGGTTAATATCAAATGGATATTATCTGAAGATATTGAAAAGAATGGTACTGAAGAATACCTGCAAGGTGTAGAAGCCATTATTGTTCCAGGTGGTTTTGGTGACCGGGGCATAGAAGGAAAAATAGAAGCCATTAAATATGCTCGTCTGAATAAAATTCCATATTTGGGTTTGTGTTTGGGTTTGCAAACGGCGGTGATTGAATTTTCGCGTAATGTGGCAAAAATGCCTGATGCTAATTCAACTGAGTTCAATCCATCAACAAAGTATCCGGTGATTGACTTAATGCCAGATCAACATAATGTTGTGATGAAGGGGGGCACTATGCGTTTAGGACGCTACCCATGTCATATAGAGTCTAATACAGTGGCTGCAGCTACTTACGGTCAAACCGAAATCTGGGAAAGACACAGACATCGCTACGAAGTGAATAACAAATTTAAACAAGCCTTAATCGATGCTGGTATGATTATGAGTGGTTTATCGCCGGATGGTAAATTAGTAGAAATAATTGAATTGAAAGATCATCCGTATTTTATAGGATGCCAGTTTCATCCTGAGTTAAAATCGAGACCTGATAATGCCCATCCTTTATTTGTTGGTTTGGTACAAGCGATTCTGTCTGGACGGGAAGTTAAGACAAAAGAATCGGATAAGAAAGCAAAAGATACTACATCAACATCAACTAATCTCTCGAAGCGGACTTAATATCAAATGGCTATTTTGACTGGGCTTTCCGGTAATGAAATGTATTGCCTTAAGCAAAAAGGTTATGATGCGGGCAATATTGTTATAGGTAATAGTGTATTTGCGCTCGGTTTTGTAGGCAGCATAGGTTCTGGTTTGAATACTTTAGTAGGTGGTGAAGTCACTGCTGTTACTAGAGTCATTCATGATGGACGACTGCAATCTTATGAACGTATGATGACAGAAGTAGAGAAGCATGGTGGTGCCGGTGTGACCGGTATTTCTAGCGATCTGGTTTTTCACGGTACAAACATAGAGTTTCTATCTGTTGGTTCTACCGTCCATAGAACAAATGGATCTTCAGAAGGGGTGCAAGCTGAGGAGCAACAGATTTTTTCTGCTTCAGCAGATGGACAAGCATTATTCTGCCAATTAGACTGTGGCTTTCAGCCTATTAAATTTGTTTTTGGTAATGTGGCTTATTCAATTGGTGTTGGTGGCGGCATTTTAGGATCACTGCGCAGTCTCGGGCGTGGTGAAGTAAAAGAATTTTCTGATATCTTCCATAAGACACGTCATTTAGCTTTAGAGCGTATTGTAGATGAAGCACGTGTGGTGGGAGCCAATTCGGTAATCGGGATTCAAACTTCGACTTCTCCTCTGGGTGCTATTCAAGAAATGCTTATGATAGGCACTGCCTCTAAACATCCATTATTGTCAGGACATTATTTAGATGAACCAATAAGTAGTGATCTAACAAATTTAGAGATGTGGAATATTTTCAATATGGGTTATAGTCCAGTCAAACTTATGCTTGGCGTTTCTGTTTACTCGTTGGGAGTAATAGGGGGTATATCAGCAGCTCTTAAAGGACTTGTTCGAGGGGAAATCAGTGAACTTACAACGTTGATCTACGAAGCCAGAGAAAATGCTTTAGAGAAAGTTTCTCAACAGGCTGCCGAATGTGGTGCCGATGATGTAGTAGGTATAAAAACCTATATAAGTGATCTTGGTGGTGGCATTATCGAGCTAATGGCAATTGGGACAGCAGTAAGAAAATCTGACGATATAAAACCATTGTCGCCAACTTTATTAACTCAAGCTGTTATAAAAGATCAGCAGTCGTTTTTTAATTCAGTAAATACTTCAACAGGTTTGAGTCTAAATCAGCCGACACGTAATGTTCAAAGCCGTTTCTGGTTGACCATTATATTTATAATATATTTTGTGGCTGTCGTTTTATTCAAGAGCGTACATTCTTTAACTGGTATCCATTAATTGAGAGTATATTTGATGGTATTGCTTAAATTGTCCATTTTAATATTTATTTGACCGTTTACCCATCGCACCTAGCCAACCTTTCCACCAGAGAAATACTACTACAGCAAGACTGGCTAGAAGCATCGTAATAAGAACAAGTGGATAACCGAAATACCAATTTAATTCAGGCATATTATATGGTGAAATAGCAGGGTTGAAATTCATGCCATAAATAGCGGCAATCAGTGTTGGTGGAGCAAATATCGAGGCCATAATGGTTAATACTTTCATAACTTCGTTCATACGATTACTAATACTGGATAGATAAACATCCATCAAGTCAGCACCGAGTTCGCGATATGTTTCTGTAAGGTCTATAAGCTCGACTGCATGATCATAACAGTCCCGCAGATGCAGACGACTTTCGCCGCTTAAATTATGCGAAGCGTCTCTTAGCAGAGTGTTTAGTACTTCACGCGTTGGCCAAATAGTGCGACGCACCGTTAGTAATTGTCTTTTAACTTGGTGTATATCCCCTATCACTTTTCTTGAAGGATCTTCTAAGATAGCGTCTTCTAAATCTTCTAATTTCTCGCCTAAATCTTCCAAAATTGGGAAATATGTGTCGATTATTCCGTCTAGAATGGCACTTGCTAGATAATCTGCTCCTTGGGAACGAATGGCACCGCTATTGCTACCAATTCTTTCACTTACTTGTTTTAGGCTCTGCAATTCTTCAAATTGAAAACTAACCACATAATTTTTACCTAGAAAAAAACATAATTGCCTGCTATTAATTTCATTGCCATTACTTAATTCATGCACAATAATAAAAAAGATCTCGCCATACTGCTCTATTTTAGCTCTTTGACGTTTGGTTAAAACATCTTCTAAAGCTAGCTGGTGTATGTTAAATGTTTCTGTAATTAATTTAAGTACTTCCGGCTTTTCTAGTTCAGTCACCTGAATCCAAACAGTTGGCCAAGTGGATAAAATTGTTGCCAACTCACCGACATCAAATATAGTTTGGCAATATGCTCGCTCAGTATTATATGCGGTGACAGTAATCATTTATTCTTGCTACTCTTACTACTTTTGTTTCTGGTTGCTCAATTGCTGCTCAAGTTTTGTTATTGTCACGATATACATATTGTAATCGAAATACATTATCGCTGCATTTATTGGCGATGCAAGGCTGTTATTATAGTTGTCTATCTTTCTTGCCATAAATCAATTCATCGTTCACAACTGTAGCTCTTACATGGAATTACTATCTCTGAAAGTATTATAAGTAGGACTATTCATGATCCGATTTGAATTATCTATTTCAGACCCTCGAGCCAGCGGTGCAGTCTTGCACGGTTGTCTGCGATTGACAACTGACAAACAAATTTATGAAATACCTTTTGATTCTGAATTTGAAGGAGATCTTAACCGCCTTTATCAGGCAATTGACGCTTTGGCTAAACATTTTATTGATTTTACGGGCGTCTTCAGGGATGAGAGCACCGAGATCAAAAATTATCACATCTGGTCGCTCTCGGGCGGCAGAAAGAAAGAAATTTTGTTTAGGGTTTATCAATTCACACCGGGGGAAAGTCAAAAAAAATTGATATTTGAATATAGTGCTCCGTGGCTTGCATTTATATTGGATTTTTCTAAAATTTCTGAAATCAATGCTTCAAGCGGCCTTAGGGATATTTTAACTGCCTGGAACACTTTGCGAAAAAGGAAACATAAAAAACCAATTTCAATGTCCAGGGTTTTTTATAGCGCGCAGGATGTGCTTTTTGATTTATTTAACACGGTTACTTATCCTGTTGCCATCTCGGAATTGTATAACTCTTTCTATATTGGTCCTATCGGAAAGACCTTATTGCGAATATTGCGGTTGAGGTATAAGACCATTCAGCTAAGCATTAATCCAGCATTAGAGAGTTTACAAATTACTTGGCGGCTATACCGCTTTCCTTTTTACGCAGTCAAAATCGATTGGCCTTATTTTGATGACGTCTTCTTAAAGGGCGAAAATATTGAGCTATTTAGGAAGAAGATTCCTTTATTTATTATCCCTAAAAAAGCTTTTGCTCGGTCAGGTTATGCTGATTATGCTGAGGATTATGCCTATTATTTCGGCATTTATTTATATGATTCCTGGTTCCATAATACGCAGTTTTGGTAATAGCCGTTCGCGTTTTTGTAGTGAAGCACCGCCTTGAAAAGATTTGAGTTTGAGCATATCTCTTCCCCTCAGTTGAATATTATACCCCCATTATTTAAACGCTTTCTTTTTGGATTTGAGTCCTACTGGTGGTTTTGGCAGAGAGTCGGGGCTATTTGTAAAATCATAATTACGCACGTACAAATTAGTACCCAGCGGATCCAGCTTGATACCATCTAATGATGTTTTTGCCTCCAATTGGCTGGCAAGATTTTCTGCTGATTCTTGGGTTAGTAGTGCCCGCTGTCGAGCAGATACTGTTTGTTTTTGTACAGTTTTGTCGATAGAGTCTTGCAGTTCCTTTTCCATCTGCTGTCTTTGGTCAAGATAATCCTGTATTTGTTGAGGCGAATAGAGAGGTTGTTTAGCGCCGTATTGATCATAATAAACTGCATTTTGCATTGACTGTGCGTTTTGTTGTCCTTCACGTTTCATTTCGGCTAATTTAAGCTTCTGTTTCAAAATAAAGTCTTGAGCAAATACTTCACCGTTGCCAATTATTCTTACTTTATCGAGGGCGCTTTGTAGTTCTATAGTGTCTAATGATTGATCTATTTGATTTTGCTTCATAGAATAAGCTGTACTTTTAGTGGCAGTACTTCTATTTAGTGCTGGTATAGTATTGCGAGTTAGAGATGACATGGCTTTTAAGCAATAATCTTGCATGGTTGGTGAATGCGTCAATTTATAGGCTTGTTGATAGTCAAGTAAGGCCTGTGTTTTTAGACCCAGATTGACTAAAGTGTTAGCTCGATAATAAAGAGCAGTGTCATTTGGTCGCTCTTTAACAGCAGCGTCAAAATAAGTCAGAGCCTTTTGATAATTTTCCCGTAGGTATTCGGCTTTGCCTAATGACAAATCACCGTTATCAGCTACAGCAGCAAGATTTGTTAGCGCAAAGAAGGCTACTGCGATCAATTTAAAATTGCAGGATTTTTCTTTTTTGTACCGCATATCAGATAACCTAATTACAAGCGATGCACTTTTATTATATAAGCGAATTAAAATGAATGGCTGATGGTTGTAATAGCTTTTGCTATGTTTTGGTGTGATTGACAAGCGAATGAGCTGCCGTGCTATATAATGAGTACTAGAGACTTTGATTAGTTAAGAGGCAATATATGTCACTGCAAGCCATTAAGGATTATATATCGCAAAAAAAGATAATTTGCCCTGAATGCAAGAAGCCAATTCAGAAATGCGACAAATATGCTGAAACAATAGATGCCGTTTGGGATGGTTTTGGTGATTCGCGTGTAGATTCAAGGGGCTCGCGCATTACGCTTATTTGTGGCAATGATAAATGTGCCTGGCAAGAGCGCACAGAATTCTGGTCCCAATATGTAATAGAATAATTGGTCTATGACTATTTCTTATGCCAATCGAAGTGCTTTTCATTCGCCGTCCGTCCGGAAAGGTATTGCTGTAATTTGGAACAATATCTGGAAATGACGGATCTTTAATGCGAGCTAATGCCATTTCGGTTACCGGCTGACCAACCTTACGCCCAGATAAGGCACATTCAATGGCAATAATTGAATTTTAAGGACGCTAGGAGGTAATGATGAATAAATCATCACTGCCCGTTAATTATGGTGATGTTGAACAAGCGTCTCAAAGACTAGCTGGCATTGCTTATCGCACGCCTGTCTTGACTTCGTCCAAAGCAGATGAGTGCACAAAAGCACGCGTTTTTTTTAAATGCGAGAATCTGCAGCGTGCTGGTGCTTTTAAATTTCGCGGTGCCTATAATGCCATCGCCAGTTTAAACGAATCAC
>Ga0207039_1051_pt1 | contig 34339 bp, 31 predicted proteins | sample Alteio_BWMinCont_74_FD_153264 | JGI IMG/M metagenome (GOLD analysis project Ga0207039, IMG submission 153264) | Enriched cells from forest soil in Barre Woods Harvard Forest LTER site, Petersham, Massachusetts, United States -... | ecosystem: Environmental > Terrestrial > Soil > Temperate forest >... | reverse complement strand
TAAAACTTACTAGCCCAGACAATAATACGGGTCTATTACCAGAAGCGATTGTTGAAGAATTATCTGCTGAGGAAAGCAAGCACATAATAGGTGGTTTTCAGATACGCGGTTTGCCCCCAGGCACTGGTTACAACCATATAACTAACCCGCTTCTTTTTTAATCAGTACAGAACAGTACGTTAGAACAGTAAAATACGATCTCCAGGACTCAAGAGAATATTGATTGAGTTCTGGGGATCGCTTAATAGCCATTATCAAAGTTGACAAAGCCGCAAAGAACCGTATGGCGGTCCATCTATCCCGGCCTTAGCTGCACTCGATAAAAGCGAGCAATCAGTCATATACATGCGTGCCTTCTCCAAAGCAGTTTTCGGCGGGCTGGACACTACCAAATTGTTTTTACGCGATATTGGTTGATATTTTTGTCCTTTGTCACGATTGGCAGTTGTTCAAGTATGGATTGGGAGACCAATAGACGGTCGAAAGGGTCACGATGAAGAGCGGGAAGGGAGAATACATGCAAAGCATGACTAAAACTAATTGGTAAAGAAGTGAAATAGTGCTTAAGCAATTGTTCACTAACAAATAGCTCTGGTCTGGCTGGCAGCCGCAGTTTCCCAAGCCGCGCTTTAATTGCTATCTCCCAGGCACTGGCAGCGCTAACCATAATTTCATTATCGCCGTCTTCCATAATTTTATATGCGGTTGCTGATAGCTTTGTGGGTTCGGCAATCCCCCACAAAAATGTATGAGTGTCTAAAAGCACGCGCATTTACCAACACCTCGATTCAATCAAGTTCAAATAAATCCAGTGCTTCTTTATCGAGCGGGGCATCAAAGTCATCAGGAATCCGTATTTTGCCTTTGGCGCCCCCGAGAGATCTCTTTTTTTTCTTTGGCACAATTGGCACAAGACGCGCAATTGCTACGCCAGACCTCGCTATAATCACCTCTTCACCAGCCAAGACTCTATGTAAAAGCCTGGAAAGGTGAGTTTTTGCCTCATGGATGTTAACTTCGGTAGCCATACGAATTCTCCGACTGCCAATATCCTTCATGCTAGACTAAGTCCCTGACTAAGTCAACTCGAATAGCCTTCTCTGCTGCCTGTTGTGCGTGATAGCAAAGAATCTCGGCTAACATATTCTCTGATGGTGGCCTATTGCCGTTTGTTTGTAGGCAATTTTCCAGACAACAATTTATTCTGTTGCCTACACTGTGCCTACATGGCTACTTGGAATCATTTTGATTCAGTTTTTAATCAATGCCTGAATCGCTGACCCAGATTGGCTTTGTAGATGGCGGGACCGACGGGGCTCGAAAGCACGCCCTCCTGCGTAACAGGCAGGCGGCAAGTTAATAGTTTTTGGAATTTAGAGTCCCGGAAATCAAGGCTGGGTAAGCATTTCTGTCTCACTCAAAAACTGACTGAAGGGGTTTACTGGCTCATGTAAGCACTATGTAAGCAGTAGAACTAAATTATTTATGAGAACAGTTTCATTTGCCGCTATCGCATCGGCGAGATAAGTGTTATGATACTTGCATGAATTTTCAATGAGATTTCAGGCAACTAATATGTTATCAATTAAAAAGTCTTCTATCTCTGTCGCCGCTGCTGCTTTATCGGGACGGCTCCGAGCTGGTAAAGTTTATCGACGAGAAGAACTGTCTTCGGCTTCAAATGCTATTGACCGTCATTTGCAACAGCTCCAGGAAGCAGGCAGACTAAAAAAATTATCGCAAGGGCTCTATTATGTACCACGTCAGTCTGTCTATGGCAGTTTGCCACCAGATGATAAAGAGCTTGTGGCAGTCTTTCTGCGTGATAATGATTTCTTGTTATTCTCGCCAGTAAGCTATAACAGTCTGGAGCTCGGCGGAACTCAACTTTATAATCGCACTTTAGTTTATAACCATAAACGTCATGGACAGTTTAAGCTTGGGAATAGAACTTTTGATTTTCGAATGAAACATCGTTTTCCGCGTAAGCTTTCTCCAGAATTTTTGCTTGTGGATCTTTTAAACAATATTGATGAATTGGCAGAAGAAAGTGCGCAGCTTTTGCAGAACGCAAAATCAAAAGCTAAAAACTTTGATCACCATAAACTTACGCAAGCTGCTTCTAATTTTGGCACAGTGGCAACAAACAAGTTAATCAATGGGTGGCTCAATGAGCGAGTTTCTGCATAACAGATCTGATTTTGGAGATCTTTTAAATCTCATTGCGAGTAATCAAAATATTTCACCTATATTGGTAGAGAAAGATTACTGGATCATGCATTGCTTGTGGGGTCTTAAAGAAGAAGGCTTACGTTTTGAGCTGAAGGGTGGCACTTCGTTATCAAAGGGTTTCGGCATCATCAAGCGCTTTTCGGAAGATATAGATATTCGCTTTGAGCCCCCTGTAGAAATGAATGTAAAAATAGGAAAAAATCATGATAAGGAAATTCATGTTGCATCTCGCAAAAAATTTTATGATTGGCTGACAAACGAAATAAATATTCCTGGTGTTTCTGCGATTCGCGCTAATGAGTTGACGACGAGCGCTTACGTAATGGTGGCATTCGCCTAATTTATGAAACGAGAACATCGGAACTGGATGGCATAAAACCAGGTGTTCTCTTAGAAGTAGGATTTGATCATACAGCACCAAACACGGCAGTAACTATTTCATCCTGGGCATTTGACGTTGCACAAGCTAGTGATATCGACATTGTTGATAATAGAGCCACGGGAATAGCTTGCTACAATCCGGAATATACCTTTGTAGAGAAACTGCAAACTATTTCTACAAAATATAGGCAATTTATAGAGTCTGGTAAATTGCCAGCCAATTTTCTCAGGCATTACAGTGATGTTTATTCACTCCTAGATGTTGACGCTGTACAACAATTTATCGGCACAGAAAAATATGAGCAGCGAAAGAAGCAACGTTTTCGTGCTGGTGATGAATTGCATATAGCTAAAGATCCTGCATTTCTATCTTAAAGAGAAATACAAAATTTTGGAAAAAGAATATTTATCTACGGCAGCTCTGTACTATTCTGAACAAACACCACTTGCAGACATAGCCGCAAAAATAAAAAAAACCATCAATAACTTGTGACACATAAAATGGTATTCAAAATGTATTGGCAAAATTGAAAATGGGACGAGGCGGCACTCATTGCCTTCCTCATCCCACTGAGGAAGTATGTAAGTACTTCCTCAGTCAAAGTATTGTTTTTAGGACCTTTGCTTGGACGTGTGGATATCCAATGTCCTTTACAAACTTACTCGAAAGCCGGAAGAACCAACTCAAAACCAGACCACGGGCTTTGCGCCTCAAGCAAAGCAGCAAGTGCATGATGCTGTTCAAGTGTAGCTGTATCCACCTGCGTAACTGGGTACTGAGGAAGCGCGCCAGCGAACTTATCAATGCGCTTCCCAGCAGCGCGCAAAGTTTCTTCGGTGACTTCTCCCCTTTTGAATGCCTCCTGAAGAAGCTTTGCCATGGTGAGGGCATCTCCAATGGTAACCGTATCACCGGCCACCAAGAAAATGTCCAGGCCAGCATTCACTGCCTTGACCACTGTCTCACGTTGGTGTAAATCGCCGACAATGGAGTGCATGCCCAATGCATCGGCAATGATCACTCCCTTGAAGCCCATCTGCGACCGCAGCAAGTCCTTGAGAATTGCATGGGACAAAGTTGCCACATTCTCCGAATCAAGCTTCGGAAAAAGAATGTGGGATGTCATCATCATTTGGACACCCGCATCGATCAGTGCTTGAAACGGCATAAGCTCACGGCGCTTAAGCTCGTCCAAAGTCAGTTCAAGCACAGGGACACGGTAATGTGAATCAGTTCTGGTATCGCCGTGTCCCGGAAAATGTTTTGCGCACGGCGCAACGCCATTTGCCTGCAGGGTTTGGGCAAATTGTACGGCGGCTTTGGTCACCTCTTCTGGCGTACGACCAAAAGCTCGCTCGTTAATTACTGGATTGTCGGGGTTGCTATGAATGTCAGCAACTGGTGCGAAATTCACATTCACACCAAGAGACTTGAGTTCCACAGCCATTGCTCGCGCAACTTCTCCAGTTGATGCTGCCCATCGAGCAGCATAAGGGAATCTGGTAATCGGCTCAGGTGGACGGATTACACGACCACCCTCATGATCTAATGTGACAATCAATCGCTCGTGCCGCAGGACTCGGCGAAATTGGGAAAGAAGCTTTGTATAAGCCTCAAGCCAGGTGGGATATTCCGCATCCAAGAGAAAATTTCTCTTGCGGAACATGATTGCCTGTGGCTGCAGTTGTGCAAGCCACCGCTGCTCTTCGTCCGTCAGTAGTGTGCCGCTTGGTTCGACAAGAAACATCTTCCCGAAAGAAGAGAGCTCTGAATAAGACATCGATTTTCTCCCTGAAAGAAGGTTAACTGGCATTGGATTTGCACTGACAAAGGCGTCCTCCGCTAGCCGCAATAATTATAGAACAAGCTCAACTCACCTCTTAAAGATGGCTCGGATTTTTACTGAGATTTGCTTCTGTACACCTGAGACAATACTTACTTAACCCACAATAATTCTGTGGTTAAGTGATCAATAAAAGGGGGTAAAGCTAATCTATGGCTGGTTTTCCGAAAGTAATGAAAGACTAATTGCAACCTTACCCTATAAAAGTAGGGGTAGCCAAATCAAGCTTTGTTGAATTTTGTTATGACCACTGTATTTTTCGGCAGGGACAAGCTTTTGGATAATTAGATTATCTGAACCGAAAAATGTGATTGACATTTAACTATTAAATATCGATGTAGTAAACTTAGTAAGAAAGAACTGCTCACCAATCTTTTTTTGATTATTCATGTGCATGTAAGCATTTGGTTGCCAAATGACTCACAATTACTATATATATTTCAATGTGTTCTATCTGAAAACATGGACTAATTAACTTCCGAAACTAGCTTCAGACAACGATTCTGCCTATGTCCTATTCGTCCCACTGTATCACCATTAGTGAAAAGTCTTTTGCGACCTACTGCTAAACCAGCAGGTAGTCACAAGTCTGGAAAGCCTTAAATGGCGGGACCGACGGGGCTCGAACCCGCGACCTCCTGCGTGACAGGCAGGCGCTCTAACCAAACTGAGCTACGATCCCATTCAATCGTTCAGGTGGAATATATCCACAAGATTGACAAGTATAACATGGGGGTCTATATCGGTTCTTTTTTTTATTGAATTTGACAGACAATTACAAGCTCACCGCAACAACTATATTATTCGCCTGTTTTAAGTTGCACAGGCATGAGTAAATATTTATAACTGTCGCTACCGACCTCTTTGACAATCAATGGTTGCAGAGAGCCAGTCATTTCTATTTGTATTTGTGGTGAATTTAGACAGCGTAATACATCTAGCAAATAACGGGCATTTACAGCTACATCAAGCACTTGTCCTTCAAATTTCATTGATACTTCATCTTGAGCACCACCAAAATCAGGGGTGTTAGCGGTTATTTGCATCGCTTCGCCTTCAAAATGAAGTCTAATTAAATGTTTTCTTTCATCAGCCATAACAGAAACTCTATCTAAAGAAACAATCAATTCTTCTCTGTCAATGGTCACAATATATTTATATTGGGCTGGGAATAATTCTTTGAATGCAGGAAATTCGCCACTAATAATTCTGCTAGATAGAGTATTGGCTTCTGTCTTAAAAGTGATAACACCGCTATTTATAGAAAGGCGAATGTCTTTGGCTATTCCAGCAGTATCATTTTCAGACAAACCACCTCTTTTAGCACGGCTGTATAAAGCATCAATTATCATTACTACTTCATTAGAGGCACGAGCAGGGATAATTGCTTTGAAGGACAATTGCTTTTCTAATGTGGCAGTCGCTTTGGTCTCAGATGAGTTTGACTGAGAGCCTAGAGAATCTCTTGCTAAAGAAGAATATTTTGTTGCACTAGTACTTATGTTTAGTAGGTCATGCCTGTAGGCAAGTCTATTACCATCAGTGGCAACGACTTCTAGTAAGCCCTCATTGATTGATAAATACACGCCGCCAATAACACTACCAGTATCAAAGCCAGCCGCTGAAAATGAAGTTTGTATTATGGCTTTGCGAACAACATCAGCCGGCATTAGTATACCTTCGCTGTTTGAATCACCTAACGAGGGAAAATCCTCAGCCGCCAATCCAGCCAAAGATATTTTTGTCTTTCCGCACTGGATAGCTGTTTCGAATGTTTCTTTATTAACTTTAAGAGTAATAAGATCATCTGACAGTTTAGAGACTATTTCAAGTAATTTTTTTCCTGGCAATGAAACTGAGCCAGGGGTGTAAACAACAGCACTGCCTTTACTTTCTATCAGGAGATCTAGGTCTGTTGCTCTAAAAAGCACTGTGGATTCGTCTATTGATTGAATACAAATATGATTGAGTATTGGTTGCACAGTTCGTCCAGCCAGAGCATTGCTGACTTCTTTTAAACATTGAACCAAAACTTCTTTTTGAATAGCAAAATTCATGCTCGCCTCGCAGCGTTTACGTCAAAATATAACTACGTCGCCGCATTGGGCAACACTGTTAAAGCTTAACCAGATACAGTCGCTTTTTCAAGAGAAATTTTGCCATCCATTTTAAAAGCTACTGCTGTTATTTGTTTCTATTAATAGTTAACTAGTAGTAGTAGGGAGAACCATTTTCTGTAGAAAGTCCCCAAAGTGGTCATCAGTGCCTGGTTTTGCCTGTAGATTTCCTGTTTGTCAGGTGTGAATCAGTGAAAATCATTATGTTTTTTCCATCTGTGATCTACAGGCAAATAGCCGGCAATAAACAGATTATGGACACCTTTTGCACATCGAGTTTTTAGACATACAGAATATAGCTGCTCTGATGAGAAACGATTGATGTTTAAAATGCAAACATGAGGATTTAGGCATCTTTATTTGCTTTTAGTAATCAATGATAAATTAATAGCAATATTTGGCTATGAATTTAACTTACGAATGATTTGATTTACCGCTTCTGCTATTGCTGGGTTTTTTAGAATAGCTTCTTTAACTCTTGAATGAGCATACAAAGCGGAAGTATGTTTTCTATTAGAAAAAGCCTGCCCTATTCTTGGAAAACTTAACTGTATTAAGTCGTGAGCCAAATACATAGCTATATGTCGTGGCAAAGCCAGATCTTGAGAACGCTTTGGAGAGCGCATCTCACTTGGTTCTACACGGTAGTGTTGAGAAACTACTTCGATTATGCTCTCTAATGTAACATTAGCCAGAGTCTGAGTTGGTCCTACTGGAGCAAGAATATTAGCCAAAGATCTGACTGACAATTCAGTGCCAGTCATATTGCTATAGGCATGTGCTCTTAGTAAAGCTCCTTCCAGTTCACGAATATTATTGACGAAAACAGAAGCTATGTATTCAATAATATCTTCTGGGATATTCATTTTATCCATTTCGCTTTTCTTACGCAAAATAGCAACACGTGTTTCTAAATCTGGAGCTTGAATATCGGCAATTAAACCCCACTCAAAGCGACTTTTGAGCCTTTCTTCCAGTAGTGATATAGCTTTTGGTGGCCTATCACTGGATAGAACTATTTGCTTACTGCTGTCTCTAAGAGCGTTAAAAGTATGGAAGAACTCTTCTTGTGTTGACTCCTTGCCTTGAATGAATTGGATATCGTCCATTAACAAGACGTCTACCTGGCGATAACGCTTGCGAAAGTCCACCATACGGTCGTCTCTTATCGAATTTATAAGTTCATTCGTGAAACGTTCGCAGGTTATGTAGCGGACAGAAAGGTGGGGAGACCGTTGCAAAGCCTCATGGCCAATGGCTTGCATTATATGTGTTTTTCCCAGTCCAACCCCGCCGTACAAGAAAAGAGGGTTATAGGAATGTCCTGGCTTTTCAGCTACTGCTAAAGCAGCAGAATGACAAAAGCGATTATTTGAACCTACAACAAAAGTGTTGAAAGTGTGCTTCGAATTAAGACCAGATTTGTTTGTATTGGTGAGATTAACAGGACCAGACTTCTTTATTGAGTTAGTATTACCGGTGGTGCTGCCGATAATGTTGCCGGTCCTGGAGACCGATTCAGGTATGTCTGCATCGTCAAAGCCCCCCCTTTTCTCGGGAAATATAGAGACATTTACAATTCCTAGATCGGACTCGGCGTCCGGTAAAGTTGGATCAATGGTCACTTTGCATGTAATTTTTTGCTTAGTTACCTGTGAAAGAGCCTCTGTAATTGTTGCCATATAACTGGAGGAAATAAGGCTGCGCATAAAATCGTTTTTAACCAATATATTTGCTTGGTTATTTTCAAGAGATGCTAGTTGCAGTGTCTTAATCCAACTCTCAAAGCTTGGATGACTCAATTTCTTCTTAAGTATTGATTTAGCTTCTGCCCAGAGGTCATTAACAGACTTAACCAAACGAATGTCTTGTCCTTTGGAATTGTCGTCAGGCGTCATGCAGTAAATCTCCGGGGTGAGGTCTATTGTCTATGCAAAAAGATAGACCGATCGCATTCGAGAAAAAATTTAATGGTAAATTTTGGTCTGTATACGGATGTATATAAGCTTAATAGCGTGTTGGAGATGATAGCATAGCTGCTTGTTTGCGCCAGCAAAGAAATTTTTATCTGGCACAGTTTTTGTACTCTTAGTGGGAGTTGTTCAATTTATGAAAAGGACTTTACGTGGTTCCAAAGCAAAGGCAAAGAAAGGTAGCGGCTTCCTGGCCCGCATGTCTAGTAAGGCAGGCAAGAGAGTAATCAAGGCTAGAAGAGCAAAAGGCCGCTATAAATTGGCTATTTAAATAGTCAATGTTGCCACTAATAGAAAGACTTAAGCGTAGCCATCTCTTTACAAAGGCCTACAACACGAGAAAATCGGTCGCCACACCATATTTCACTTTGTATGTCTTGCCAAGAATTCCTAAACCAACACCTGCCAAAGTAACCCATAGCGTCGACAAAGATAAGCGGTCTGAAAATGGCCTTAGAGTAAGCGCTTCGCCAATGACTGGATTTGTAGTATCGAAAAAAGTTAGTAAAAGCGCTTGTCTAAGAAATAAAATGAAAAGAAGAATCAGGGAATCGTATCGACTATTGCGTTCACAATCACTAAGTCAATGGTATGTAATGATTCTAGTTATTAAGGAAAATGCGCGTAATGCATCTTGGGCGGATCTTTGTAGGACAATGGAGGCTGCATTTGATGAAGCAGCCCGCAAATATGGGCGCAAATAATTGAAAAGATGTTTAAAGAAATTCTAAATTTAATGGAAAAAGTTATCGTGATCTTAATCAAGAGCTACCAAATGACAAGAGCTTTTAGGTCATCATGCTGTCGTTTTTACCCCGCTTGTTCAGACTATTCTGTGCAGGCTATTGAAAAAAGAGGGCTCTTTAGGGGTTTGCTTTTGACTTTGGCTAGACTTATGAAATGTCATCCCTGGCATCAGGGAGGGGTAGATTCCATTGAACTTTCCTGACATTACTTACCTACTGATACTGCCTGCTTTGCAAAAAATTGCCGAACTAACTCATAGCTATGGCTGGGCAATTATTGTGTTAACCGTTGCCTTTAGAGTGTTGGTATCGCCACTAGTGGCACAAACCACCATTTCAATGCGGAAGATGTCTAAGCTTCAGCCGCAAATGAAGGCTATTCAAGAGTGGTATAAAAGTGATCCTGAGCAATTACAAAAAAAGTTGGTTGAATTTTATGCACAAAACAAAGTGAATCCCATGGGAGGTTGTCTGCCCACGTTGATTCAACTACCTATATTGTTTGCGCTGTATGCTGCTTTTGCCGGTCCACCTTTTACTGACAAAATGATAGATGTAAAAGTAAACGTATTACCTTTAAGTAAGGTGGAGTCTTTAGCAAAAGAAGAGGCCACGGGAGCAAGCAGTATTTATGTATCTAAAAACGGGGTCCCAGCTAAAGTGGTAGTTTTTCCAGGCAATTCGACCATAGCTGCTGGTACAGAATTGAATTTTGGTGTTAGAGCCATCGAAGGAAAATTGCCCGCGGACTTCAGTCCTAAATGGAAGATAGTGTTACCAACAAATCACGAAGTTAAGGAAGCAGTGCCTGCTCCTCAGCCATCTTCCAAAAGTCCTGATAATAATCAAAAACCTGTCGAGGAAAACACTGCAATTACAAAATCCAAAGAAGCTTATATAGACAGCACTGGATATGCGGTTTTTCCTGATCCGGGCGAATATCATATAGAGGGGATAATTCCTGGTATCGCGAAAGGCGAGCCTTTTGCTTTTATTTCCGGATTAGGCAAAGTGGCGACTGGAGTAGCATTGCTTAAGCCCGCTAATTACGATGTTGTATTTCTTATCGTAATGTTCGGTCTTAGTATGTTTTTGTCCCAAAAGCTAACAGTGCCTGCGCCGAAGCCAACAGAGGGGCAAGAGCTTGACGAGCAGCAAATTATTCAGCAACAAACAATGAAAACTATGCCCATAGTAACGACGGCCATGTTTTTCTTCTTTCCCATACCGGCAGGTGTTTATTTGTATCTGGTTGTGTCAAATATTATTCAAACATTTCAAACGTGGCTCATCACAAAGATGCGAGAACCGGATTTTAACAATAATAGAGAATCAACGGTCGTTGTCGTCAAAGATCCTAAAGATAACGGTGGTGGTGTAATAATGAAGCCTAATAAAAAGACGGATAAGGTAAACGCAGGACGACGCAATGGCACTGCCAGCGGTGCGAATCAGAATCAAACCAAGAAAAAATCTAAGCGAAAGAAATAGTAAATATACTGTTAAGGAACAATAAAAGAGACACTTATGACCTATTCAAATTTTACTGACAATGCCAAGTCTTATTTAGAGAAAATTCTCGCCATACTTGATATTGATGCAACCGTTCTTGAAGAGGGCATAGACGAAAACACAACTTGCTATCGCATCAATTGCAAAGCAGACGATGCAAGGATTTTGATTGGACGCAATGGGCAGACTTTAGAAGCATTGCAATTTGTAGTAAGACAAATGTGCAGAAGTGCTGGCGCTGAATCGCAAAAGCCTTTTTTAGTAGATATTTTGGATTACCGTGAAAGACGCAGAGGAAATATAGAAGAACAAGCAAAAAAGGCAGCGGTGGCTGTTCTAAATGGTGATGCGGAAAAGATGCATTTAAATCCAATGAGTCCCTTTGAGCGCAGAATTGTGCACCAATTTTTGCAAACGGATTTTCCTGATCTGGTTTCGGAAAGCCATGGAGAAGGCGATGATCGCCATATTGTTATTAGTTATGGTGGAATGCCAGGACAAGCTCATGAGGCAGGACAAGCAGCCGATAATGAAGAATTGAATCAGACAGTTTAACTTTTGGAACCCGTTATTATATCCATAGCCTAAAGATTTAATGTGGTTTTGCTGTGGAGAGCTGTTATAACTCCTTGCTCGGCACAACAAATGACATTAGCCAAGCAAGATAAGCTTAAATTCTGTACGTATGAGAATAGGCTATGTTTGTTTATTAGTCAAACTGGGCAGATAATGCTAGTGGCTTGTGCAGCGGAAAGGGGTAAATACTTGCGTAAGGCGAGTAGACCATGGAGAACCCTCGACTAGAGACCGAATTTTATACTAATTATTTACTATTTTTCTTTGGTCCTTAGTCTAACGAAAGAAGTGAATCCCATGAAATTCAAAAGAACTTTATCGACTGTACTAACCACAGTTTTGCTTATATTGCTGCAAATTGTTACCGTTATGCCTGTCAAAGCGCAAAATGCTCCAGGGGGCATGAGAATTGGTATGAATGTGGAAGGGCCCAACTACTATAGCTCTGACGGTGCCTATATTGATTTAATTGAGACAGCGGGTAAATGGGGTGTTTCCTGGGGTACTGCTACATATCAGGCTAATGGTTATCCAGCTACGTGCGCTGGAGGTGTCTTTAGTCTTGTTGAGAATTTTGGTTATCCGGCCGGTGCTTATCAATTTTATGGACAAGGAAGTTGCGATATTAAGATGGATGCAAGCACAATAAACCCTAATCAATCCTCGATAGTGCAAATAAATGGTCAGTCGTATACGGGCTTTGTGCCCAATAGTGTGCAAGTAAGCTATGTCGTTAATGGCGGTCAAACTAACAGAATAGTAACAGGACTAGTGCAATTAAATGAGCCCCAACAAGTTAATGGTTCATGGTCCGGTTCGGTGCCCAAATCTCCGGCAATGTTGATCAGAGCATCAAATATAAAGCCCAGCGATCCTCCTAATTTTTACCACCTCATACGTCCGGATTATCCTGCTTGGCCGCAGACCCAAAATGCCCCTGGGTATCCTTTTGGAAAAGAATATTTGGCGGGATTGGCTCCATTTTGCGCGCTACGTTTTGTCACCTTTGCCTTTAGCAGTAACATTACTGACTGGAATACCCGTCCAGACCCTACTCTTTATGGCAATGATGCTGCATCTTTCGAGAAAATGATTGATTTGTGTAATGCCACTAATTGTGACGCATGGATTAATATACCGATCACGGCGACACAAGATTTTGACATTAATTTTGCCAAGATGGTCAAAGGTAGACTCAATTCCAATCTTCATTGTCATTGGGAAGTTGGTCTTGAATGCTGGAATTGGGCATTTCCTTATTGGACGGATACTAATATTTGTTACCAAATGGCTTTGGGCAATACTGCACTACCGCCGGGCATGCCGCCCCTTATTCCTACTGGGGTGTGGGAAATGCAGGGAGAAGCTTATGCTGCAGTGACAATGTCACATGCTGTTAATATCCAGAAGGTATTAGGCTTTCAGGGACGGCCGATGATATGCGGCCAGTTTGTGCTGATTAATTTTGAGGCTGGTGCCATGAAATATATTACACAAGCGATGAAGCTTGATCCATCCAGTCCGCTATTTCCATACGGCATAGCTGGTGCTCCTTACTTTAGTTGGAAGAGTACTGACAGCACGCTGGATGATGTATTTCAGAGCATTACTAACTATCTCAATACAACTATAGCTACTTCTTTAGCGCAACAAATGGCCTTGTCTAAGCAATATGGCATTCCATTTTGTTGTTACGAATTTGGGCAAAGTGCTTTCCCAACGCAAGCTAACTTTGATTTCAATCAATCGGCACAAACTGACCCCAGAATGGGTCTTGCCATTCAGCAAGAAATGCTTATGCTGAAAAATGCTGGAGCGGATCTGTGTACTTATTTTGATTACTGCAGGGTAGACGGTACTTACGGTTATTGGGGATCTATGCAATGTATTCAACAAGTAAATAACCCCACACCAAAATATGCTTCGGTGGCCGCTTTTGCTGCTACTTGCAATTGTGGCAATGGAGCGCCGACGCTGCCCCCGTCGCCCCCATCTCTGCCCCCGTCGCCCCCATCTCTGCCCCCTTCAGCGCCATCGCCGCCAGGACCACCTTCAGCTCCAGTAACACTACGGCCATCGGCTGGCAATGGTGGTAACCATAATCCGAATCCAATATTAACGCCAAGAATGGGCGGAGGAAGTGGAAGCAGTGGTGGCAATTCGTCTGTTAATCCCGGCGGCGTTCCTTGGATGCATTGAGCCAGAGCCAGAACCAGAACGTATTGTAAGCAGTCAGCTTAAGCTGTAACATGTTTATGAGTTGAGCCGGCAGTTGGGTTGGCATGCAAGTAAGCAGTAAAAGAATAAGCTACAGAAACAATAGAGGAATCTCAATAATTCTACTGGTGTTCCTTTGGGCCTTTTTCATGTTGATGATCGATTTTTTTGTCTTTAATGTGGTGCAAGCTATGATTATTGAGCGCCAGATTAATGGTATTTGTGAGGCGGCTTCACTGGCAGGTACGTCCATCTTAGCCAGAATGGATATAACGGGCGACGATATAAAACATAGCAAGTTGAAGAAGGCACAAAAGGCGGCATGCCGCTGTGCAGAAAATATGATTTTAAGCAGTCGTATTCTTAACAATAGTCTGAATAAGGCTGTGAGTTTTATGGATGAAGCTGATTTAGACAAAAGACTAAAGCCAAATGAATGTCGCTATGTAGTTAAACTAAGTGATCCTAGGACAAATGCTTATGTCACAAATCTGGGTAATACTGAGGGCCGAACGGTTAGTTGTTTTATGGCTTTTGGATACAGTCCAATATTTTTAAGTTTTGCAGATAAAATCTGTTATCCGATAATTGGAGAAGCAAAGGGGGGTTTGCCACAAATAGACTCGGTTCTGGTTTTTGATCTTTCTTCTTCTATGGATGATCAGACTGTAGTAACATTTGTGCGCCGAGAATGGATACATAGTCCATTAGGTAATGGCAATTTTGCTGCAGGCAACGTTAGCCCAAATAATATGAATTCTGGTGGTTGTGGCATTATTCAATATCTATCTTTGTCCTGTCCATCTTCTCCGCATACAATAGCAAATTATTTAGGTTGGGATTATAGTGCAGGAGTCGGTTCGCATGCCGAAAACGGGGAGTCTGCGGTTCTCGATGGTTCTTTAGTTAATGCTTTAGCGCCACAGAGTCTGGACAAAGCAGCTTATGAGTCACATGGTGCTATTACTCATCCTATGCGATTTGATGCTTATTTGCGATCACATTATTCTCACTACAATGCCAAAGGAGAATATTCACCCTGGGAAGCTGCTGTCTCACCGTATTGTCGCGCTTTTGACTATGGTACCCCGCCAGGAAATTGCGATCTTAGTGTTGGTCTTGGTGGAAACGGCGATGCTGTAACAGACATGATGGGTAATCTAACTACAGCTTTTGGACCAACAAGCATCCCAGCTAGGCCTCCTGGTCCTGGATCCACTTACTCGTCGTTTAATAACCCCCCCAATCAAAGCCCTATCCAGATGGTACAAGGTATGCCTATTCCAGCAAATAATGCTTTCAGTGATCTTATATGGCAAAATGATGGCAGTAATTATTTTGGCTATCAGCCGGCTGCTCCTGGAGCCACTCAAGGTTTGGCACAAAATGATCCTGTGTCCTCCCCGGATCAACAGACTTTTACAGATTTAGTGGTTAATATAACGCCACCACGCGAACAGCCGATGCAAGGTCCTGATAATTTTGTTGGCTTTTCTTATACGTTTCCTGCTGACGAACAAGATCAACTATTGCGGGGGCAACAATTTGATTTTCCCAATATTGCTGTGGTTGTTGAAGCAGCCCGTGGCAATCTGGAGGGCTCGTCTGTTTTGCCCAAGGGGTTAACAAATGCTCAAATGGCACTGATTGATAGACCGGTGTCAATTGATGGCACAATTTTTGACATGAGCTCTGTGGGGGTGAAGAATGGCTATCAAAAGGCTTATCAGCGGCTAGCCATGCTTTGTGTGCAACCTTTGGCCAGTTTATTGGCTGCCGCAGATCAATGTTATTTAGAAAGACTGCATAAATTTACAGATTGCCGTTTTGGCTTGGTAACCTTTTCTAATAGTGATGTATTTAAAGAAAAAAGCATGATATCGCGTTTTCGTACCACGGGAACAGTTGATGAAAAATCGGCTAATACTAATGTATCGTCAAACTATTATATATTTGGCGCACCCAATGGTAATCCTATTTTTACTAATTCAACTTATGATTCTGGTAGGCTTACAGCTGGCGGCTTTAACAGTGTTCTATTAGAAGATGGAGAGGGGATGGGCTTTCGCCTGCCCAGGATATGTTTAGATGCCCAAAATGAGCATTATCTAGATTGTGTGAGCAAAAATAAATTGAAAGGTGATGAGCTTAATGATCGATTAAATTTCGGTGCTGGTGCTAATGGTATTTATAATTGCCGGGTAGGGTCTGTATGCGATACAGCTGAGGCGCTAGATACAGCTCGTCAGATGTTTCATTGCGATAGTTACGATTTATCTGGTGCAGCAAAATATAGAACTTCGGCTCGGCGCTTAATAATATTTTTTATGGATGGCGAACCATCCGGCGGAGTAAATGGCAGTCAGGGCCGGGAAACATTAAAAATAAGTGGCCGACGAAATGGAAATATAGATAATGATAGTTGTGCATCCAACGGTATAGCCGTATTTACCATCGGACTAAATTTAACTAAGGGAAGCGCATTTAACAAACTGAAAGAACGCCAATTAGAGTTTCTTGGTGATCAAGAACCTACCGGTGGTCAAAGTGGCGGTATAGCTTGGAGAGCTAGTCATGGCAGCAGATATTATTCCTGCGAAAATCTAACTGAGCTCAAAGCAGTGTTCTGTGACATTGCAAGGCGATTTGTCCAGTCTCAACCCTAAGAGCCTACGGTTATCAGAATAGAAGTTTGAATTTATAGGAGCGATTGTGTTCATATGAAAGCAATAATTGTTCTTATGGCTGGGGAGCAATGGCGGTCAGTCCCAAGAAACATTAAGAATAGCCGGACGACGAAAAGGGAATAAAGATAGCGCAGGGCTAATATATGCGAACTAGACAGCATAGAATAAATACAGGATCATTAATGGTTGAATATTCAACAACCCTGTATGTTCTGCTGCTTTTATTGGCTTTTCCGTTGCTTAACCTTTCAGTGGTGGGGTTTAGGTCATTTTTTTTATGGTTTGCCGCGAACCAAGCAGTGATGGCGGCTAGTAAGGCAAAGACTTATTTGGAGCCAATCGAAATTCCACCGAATATAGTTTATCCTAGTGCTTGCCAAGCCGCTATCAAAGGAGCTAATAAGATCAAGTCTATGTTTGCAGGAATTAGTTGGGAAGAATCAGAAAATAATCCTGATGTTCAAATTGTAAGAGAACCTATTAATCCTAAAGCAAAAGGCTCCAAACCAGAAGCCGTATTTACACGCGGAAATGGAGCTCCGCTAGTAGAGAGAGATGAGCCTGATCAAAGTGCAAGCATATATATATGTCGCGTTATAATAAATGGACAAGTCAGTCCGCTCCTAACACTCCCCTGGTTTGATTTACCAGGTTTAGCAAAACCTATTGATTTTAAAGTGTCCTCCGAGGCGCAGTACGAAAATGTTTCTGGATTGAGAATGTAATTATTGCAGAGCTATGGATAATATTATGCGTTTGCAAAAAATTCGACAACGAAAACGCAAAATGGGAGCAACAGCAATTGAGCTAATAGCCACCATGCCGGTTTTAATTGTTGTCACGGCACTCTCCCTTGATCTAGCTGTATTGATGTTTGGCGTCGATTTCTGTGATCGTACATGTAAGGATTGTGCTCGTGTGGCTGGACAAATGGCCACTCCCGATGATGCAGTTAACGCAATGAATGCTGCAGCAGCAGCTCATCGTATAGATGGGCTTGTTATACATAAAATGTATCCGGAGTTGCTAATTTACGAAGACTATAATTATTCAGCAAAAGCGCCTACACCTAAATATGGCACTACTGCTAATTATTTAGGAAAGAATGGACCAGACAATGTTACTCCGGCTAGTGGTATCAATGATAAACAATCTGAAAGAGTCGATTATACTGATCCTAATCAAACAAATTCGCCTGGTCCTTACGTGGTGGTGCGCACAAGTCTGGTTATGCGTATACCAGTAACTATTAGCTTTTTTGGTTTAAAATTGGTCGCTAATAATGTGCATGGAGACCCACAATTATTCAAAGTGCAAAGCCTCTATACTTTTCCTATTACTAATGTGTATACACCAAACTAGGACAAATATTTCAAATACTAAATATTTACTTTCAGATGCTGGAAGACACTCGTAATGAGAAGCACAGGATTGAGGAAGTCGCTAAGACCCTTGCACCAGAACTTTTCAAACCGATTGAACTACCATTCTGCTATTGGTATCATATTTGGTTGCAAAGAAAAAGACATGGTTAAAAACCAATCTTGATCCTAGTCATGAACTTATTTAGTGAGACTAAAAGAAACAAAGACGGTGGTGAGCCTCTGTTGCAGCGGAGCGCTTATATGGGTCTGGAAAAGAAATACATTACAAGCAGCATTATAAGCATAGAGCTTGTAACCCCAAGCCAGAAACCAGCTACTAGAATTTGCCAGACGATTAACGCTTGTCTGTGGGTCAAACTGACCATAATGCCTAAGCGATTAATGATGTAGAAAACAACCGCGCCAATTGTTAATAGCAACGGTAATAAACGTACGCCTGTTGGTACCTGTATCGATACGGCGGCTAATAAGCTCAAAATACATAGAATGACCAGCCCAATAGTGACGTAGTCTGAAAAGCGTTGTCGAACATTTTCAGAAACCGACGCATCATTGACATGTTTTAATGCCAGGAAAAAATTGACAAATGGTGTCCGTTTAGGAAAAACCTGCTCTTTTTCGGCTGCCTTGCCTGAGTTATCTTTTGCCGCCGGTTTTTCAGCCGGATTTTCTGCCTCTGCCACTGGTATTCCCTCCGGAATAAATAATCGATGTTAACAGCGTAATCACTTCCTAATAATCAAAAACATTATACAGAATGCAGGACCTGCTTTAATCTGTGATTGCAAAAAGCCTACTTTTATATTCTTTTACTAATTAAAACATTAAGTAGAAAAGCCTGGTCGGTTTAGACCAGGCTCTGTCTGATAATCCACAGAGTTTACAATACAAGCCAACACAAAACACTCTTTCCAAAAGAAAGGACGAGCAACAAAAAAGAATGTACGAAACTACTTGGTAGGCGTGGTTGTAATGCCCTGAATATTAGATTCTGGACTGATTAACGGACTGCCCAAATGCTCTCTATACCAACGTAAAGCTTCTGCTTTTTTATGAATAGCATGCCTGCGAGCTGATGGAACAGAATAAGAAGGTGGTTTCAGATGGAAATAACGTCCTTCATCGCCAACGACTTGCCCGAAGGCTGGTAAAGAAATTGATAATGCTGATAAAACAATCAGAGTTGCTCTCATTGTAAATGTCCTCTCCTTTGAAAACGAAAGCGTTATCAATATAACGCCCTGGTGCTTTGTCATGATATATACCAAGGTATAAATCACTTGAATCATTATACTTGTTAGGTGTCGAGAAATGTAATGTCAAGATCTAACTTTATTAACGCTGCGAAAAGGTTTTATCCAGTTGCTGATAATAAAATTGGTTGAAAGAGCTGTGCGGTGGCAGCAAGGGCGACAGAGTGCCTATTATTGTGGGTAGAGAGGAATTAGTTGGCTTTGAGCAGTAGCTTGAAATTTTTCTAGCCTAAATAGCTTGCTTGAAAAGACTTAAGATGAAATGAGGTAAGTTTTGGCAAAACCTGCTAAAGCAAAAGTTAAATCGGAAAATCAACCAATCTCAAGTGGCGATTGTCGTCAAGCAATACATTGGTATACAAATTTGCTTGCCGAAGAAATGCGCTCTGGATTCGGTTGTAGTCGTGGACTATTTGCCACAAATTTTGAAGCGGACGATCAGTTATTGCTAGACACAGCTTTGACTAACTTGGAGAGCAAAGGTGTTAAGCCTTTCATTGTTAGCGGTGAGGATCTTTACAAGCAAGCAGATCATGTATGGAATTTAGCGCTACATCAAGCAAAGTATGGGCAGCCTGTAGTAACAACGCTAGAAGTCGAAATGCGAAATTCTGAGTTTTTGGTACTGACTAATCTTGATACACCACTTTCTGCTCACCAGCTCTGGTATCTCTATCATTATGTATTGTATCCTGCAGCATTAGCCGAGAAACCGATGCTAATCTCAACGCCTTTGGGCTTTGAGGAATTTGTTATGTACGGTGCCGGTTGTGATGATTTCGAATATGCAGGACGGCCTATTACATGGGAAAAACTCATCTCGTTGCTCAACGCGACAGTGATGAATCTATATCACTCTAAGCAGTTGCAGCAAGAGAATTTGCCGGCCATGCTGTTGCCAGAATATAGATTTTATCGAGCATTGCAAGAGCGACATTTGAACGCGACGCCTCATTATGTTGCTAATGACTATTTACTCGATTTTGCTGTTATTGATGAAACTGCCAAAGTCAAGCTAAATATAGAATGCGATTTTATCCATCGGTTTGGTTTGATCGGCAAGGAAACTAAAACCTTATTGAGTAAACAAATTAAGAGAGACAAAGATCTTATGAGTGGTGGGTGGCAGATTTTACGTTTTTGCGCAAAAGAGCTTAGTGGCTCTTTGGATAGCTGTGTAGATGCAATTGAAGAGATTCAGAGAAACAACAATAAAAAGTCAAGCGTCGGTCGTTTCATAAATTTACCGATGTTAACCGGTAGTCTAAATCTACCAGCCCAAGATCGCGATGAACTTGCTGCTATCACACATAGTGCTGGACCAGCTGCCATTGCAGGTGGTGCTGGCACCGGGAAATCCATGTGTATAGCTCAAAGGGTAGCTTTTTTGCTTGGACAGGGTGTAAGCCCGGAAAGGATACTTGTTATAAGCTACTCAACGGAAGCAATAAGACCTTTAAAGCAGGCAGCAGAAAAAATTATGCCGGGGCGTTTATTAGACAAGGTCAACTTTTATAGTTGGCACGATCTAGGATTGCGAATTCTAAAAGAGAATGTATTGACTATTAAGCGCAAGCTGCCTCTAAAGATCGAAAGTAGTCCGCAAAAAATATTGCAAAAGCTGATTGCAAAATACACCAAGGAGTCGGATTCTACGGCGTTAGAATTACTTGGCTATCCTGATGAGGTGACTGTTTCCTCAGCCATTGCTAATTTCAAGGCCAATTTGATAAGTGCGCAAGTAGCGAGAGAAAATGCAAAAAATGAAAGAGATTTGTTAATTGCCAAAGTCTATGCTGCTCATGAAGATCAATTGCAGAAAGCAAATAAAATCGATAAAGACGATATGGTTAGTCTTGCAGCACAAATATTGGGACAAGAGCCCGAATTGCGGGCCCGCTACGAAAACCTATTTGAACATGTTATTGTAGATGAGCACCAAGACGCCACCGTTGCTTGTGATTTTCTAGCCAGAATATTAGCGTGCCCTAACGATAATATAATTTTTGTAGGTAATCCCGATGAGTCTATTTATGAGAGTCAGGGAGCCGTTCCCCGTCTTTTAGCAGAAACATCATTGCGTGTCCCAAATGCCAGCTGTTATTTACTTGTCCATAATTGGCGTGCGCATCCACAAATCACAAAGCATCTAGAACAATTTATCAGTCATAACGACATTGTTGGTGATGCTAAGGCGCGTATTGAAAAAAATACTATCACTGCCTGGGGCGAAGTACCAACTCAGGCAATATTAGGTCCTTTTGAATTTAGAGATGAGGGAGTTCAAATTGACTGGCTAATGGAAAAAGTTGAAGAGCTGCTCTCCCAGGGTCGCAAACCAGAAGAGATTGCTATTGTCTGCCGTTCTAAGGAACAATCTGGAGAACTTGAAGCACTTCTTGTCCCACAGGGGTTAGTAGTTAGTACTAATGAGTCTGATACCAATGTTTTGCCGGACGAAGAAAGCGATGTGCTCACTTTCTTAAAACTGGTAGCGGATCCTGATGGTCCTAAAGCCAGAGAATATTTTGAGCGCGTATGTCAACTGCGCTTCAAAGGAATAAGTCCGAAGCTATCTGTCACGATAAGCGATGTGGCAGAGAGCTTTAATGTCTCGTATTTAAAAGCCGTGGAGTTTTACTCTGAGGCTGCAGCAGATCCGTTATCAAATCAATTGGAACAGTTGGTAAAGCGAATTAGATCTATGCATCGCGATAAATTATCACCCTACGAAATTATAAATTTATTGAAACGGCCACAGTGGCTTGGCGATTATTACAAGTCAGTCAAAGTTCCACCAAGAGCGGTGTACGAACCGTTGAAGGTAATGACACATATACAAGAAGAAGCAAGGACTTACAAAACGGTTGTTGAATTTCTGAAGAACTATTCTCCGGCCAAAGCAATACAAAACCAGACAGAGGTTGGACATGCATCCTTAAATCTTTTGACCGTGGCTGAGGCAAAGGGCCGAGAATTTCAAGTCGTTTTTGTGCCTGATCTTGTCGAAGGTAGGTATCCAGGTGAGAACCAGACGAATCAAGGCGAAGAAGCGCGAATGTTTTATGTAGCACTAACAAGGGCTCGGGAATTTCTATATTTGTCTTGTCCAAAGACAATAAAAAATCAGTTGTATTTGCCATCTCCATATTTAGCGCTGTCCGGCTTGGAGTTAATTGCTTCTGGTTTGGATGAAGAGGATCTTAGGACAAAGAGAGCGGCGATAGTCAAAGAAAAGGCGATAGCTAAGGAAGAAACTATAGCCAAAGAAAAACAATTAATAGCTAAGAAAGAAATCGTAGCCAAAGAAGAAGAATTAATGGCTAAGGACGAAATCATAGCCAAAAAAGAAGAATTAATGGCTAAGGAAGAAATCATAGCCAAAGAAGAATTAATAGCTAAGGAAGAAATCGTAGCCAAAGAAGAAGAATTAATGGCTAAGGAAGAAATCATAGCCAAAGAAGAAGAATTAATGGCTAAGGAAGAAATCATAGCCAAAGAAGAATTAATAGCCAAAGAAGAAACTATAGTCAAAGAAGAACCCTTGCGAAAGGTAACAGAAGTGAAAGGTCTGCCACGCAAATCAATTGAAAAGAAACAGACTAAGGAGGTTCCTGCTGCTAAGTCAACAAATATTTTCGGACTGATCAAAGAGCAAAGCGTGGGCGAAATTATTGAGGAGTTTGCTGTTCCCGTAGTGAAGAAAGGAAAAATAGATTTTAGCGATGTGGTGCGCAAAGCAAGACAGGCACAAATCGAAGAACAAATAACTCCTGAAGAGGATGCAAATATTGAATTGCCAACAAAGAAGCCGAAGTCAAAGACTACGGATAGAAGCAAAGAAAGTAAATGCAGTAATTGTCTGGCTACCATTGAGCCAAATGCCCGTTTTTGTGGGGAATGCGGAGCTCTTCAGAATGCAGCAACTAAATCTGTATGTAAATCTTGCAATCAGACAATAGACGCTTCAGAGAAATTTTGTGGGGAATGCGGTGCGCCTCAATAAACAATCGCTTTCCAAGTGTTTCAATCTTTTAAGTTCTTCTCATGAAAAAGTTACGGCTCTTGCATATAGTCATGCTAATGTCACAGAACTAACCAATTAGTCGATAGTTTGGTTGTATTATCAAAATAAGGAGATTCATTATATGAAGCATATTAGGGCAAGTCTGTTGGCTAGTTGTTTAATTGCCAATTTGGGGCTGGTAGCTGTTGCTCAGACAGACACAAGTACTACGTCAACAAGCACTGCAAAGACTACTACTGAGAAAAAGAGTAAGCATTGTGGATTTCGTAAACATCGCTTGAAAAATATATTCAAGAAATCAAGCAAAACCGAATCCACTACAACTAAATAGTCCATAGGCATAAATACCCGATTGGGTAAAGTGTCTGAAAAAAGGAGAGGGTTATCATCCCTCTCCTTTTTGTAGGGTTTTAATTTTGAGCATTGGTCTATGTCTGATTGTGTTCATAACCCATAGTCTGACCTCTACAGAATAGTAGCTTTTCCGGGATCCGCTTTCAAAATGATTTATAATGCCAAAGGAAGTAATGCAGGCTATCGCGTTAATGTTTGTGTTCGCACAAGTTTTAATGAGGAAAGTCCGGGCACCATAGGGCTGGTTGCTGGGTAATGCCCAGTGCGCGTGAGCGTGAGGATAGTGCCACAGAAATGAAGACCGCCATAGCAATATGGTAAGGGTGCAACGGTGCGGTAAGAGCGCACCAGCAAAGTCGAGAGGCTTTGGCTAGGTAAACCCCGCTGAAGGTGCAAGGATAAGGTATACTTTGAGGGTATAGTGGCCCGCTATCTCAAAGTGCTGAAGCCGCTTGAGAGCCTGAGTAATCAGGTGTCCAGATAGATGGTAGCCCAAACAGAACCCGGCTTATGCATTACTTCTTTTTCTTTAGCTATCCCAATTTACTGGCTGAGTAGTTCGATCTCTCTGCAGTGTCCGTGTGAAGCTAACTAAATCTTTGCAATATAGCCTTGATGAAAGGAAGTGTTCAACTTAAAAGGCTATATGGGCTTAAATGACAGAATGTGAGGTCCTCGGCTAATGACTGAACTATATCCAGAAATAGAACCCTATGAAAGCGGACGGCTAAAAGTTTCGGATTTGCATGAATTGCATTATGAGCTTATAGGCAATCCTAAAGGTAAGCCAGCCGTATATTTGCACGGGGGCCCGGGTAGTGGCTGCAATCCGTACTATAGAAGATATTTCAATCCAGAGAAATATCTTCTTGTCATGTTTGATCAACGCGGTTGTGGAAAAAGTACACCACATAATGAATTGAGAGAAAACACCACTCAGTTGTTGGTGAGTGATATTGAACGGTTAAGAGAGCATTTAGGTATTAAGCAATGGCTTGTCTATGGCAGTTCTTGGGGTAGCACATTGGCTCTGGCTTATGCCCAGGCCCATCCGCAAGTAGTGACTGAGATGGTCATGTCAGGCATTTTTCTGGGCTCTAAAGAAGAAGTGTCCTGGTTGTATCAGAGTGGAGCAAATGCCATGTTTCCTGATTACTGGGAAGATTTTATTTCTGTTATTGATGAAGAAGAAAGGCATGACATGCTAGCTGCCTATCATCGTAAATTTACTCAAGCACCAAAGGCAGAACAACTCAGAGCAGCCAAAGCCTGGAGTCTTTGGGAAGCACGCCTGCTTAAGCTAAATCTCGATCCTGATTTAGAAAAAGAATTTATTGCAGATGAATTTGCTATTGCCCATGCCCGAATAGAATGCCATTATTTTACTAATGACTGTTTTCTTAAGCCTGGGCAATTAATTGCTGGAGTAGAGAGAATTAAAGATATTCCGGCTGTTGTAGTCAACGGTCGTTACGATATGATTTGTCCGCCTAAATACGCTTGGAAATTACATAAAGCATGGCCTAAGTCCAAAATTATAATTGCTCCTGCGGCAGCACATTCTGGTCGCGATATTCCCAATCAACAAGCGCTAATAGCAGCTTTGGATAATTTTGTGGCTGTCTAAAAGACTTATTGCCTGTTCATGGTTCATTGATGATGCTTTTTGCGTTAATCTGTGGCACGAATTACTCTGGGTAACGCGAGCTTCGCTAGATATTGCGGGTGATTTAATAAATTAATTATGATTTCACTTGGCAAAAAATTGTTTTTGAATGGTGGCGTTTTCTTTTACGAGTACTAGAAAATCAGCATTTTATAGAGGCTAATATCAAATTTGCTCGGCAAATCAAAGTATTTCGCAGTGCGCAAAAGATATTTGAATCTCTAATTGATTTTGTTACTGTGAAATTGTCCCTACGGAGATCGACCAGTGAACGACGGAGTTAGCCATCATCATAACCTGAACGGAAAGCTATCAAAGGCTTTCCAGAACTGGCCCTTCGTTGTGAGCGCTAGTCGATCCTGACCGTCCGTGCTTTCAAGGTCATTCCTCTGTACCTAAAATAAATCAGAGGACATTTCCCAAATGAGAAAGGGAAAGTCATGCTCAAGTTGTTGCTTCCTCAAGGACACTTGCAAGTGGGTGTGCTCTCCTTGTTGTCTAAGGCGGGGATAGAATTCACCTTCAAGGATCCAAGAGACTATCGCCCTCAATGCAGTGATCCGCGCATTGAGGCAAAAGTGCTCAGGCCGCAAGATACCCCGTGGTTACTTGCACAAGGCAGGCATGATTTTGGATTCTGTGGATTGGATCTGCTCGATGAAAAAGCAGCTACCGGACTGGAGGGCTTTGTGGAATGTATAGACACAAGGCTCAATCCCGTCAAACTAGTACTAGCTGCGCATTGGCAAGATAAGGACATTTTGAGCCAATCTGAGCGCCGGTTGCTTATCGCTACAGAGTATCCTTTTACTGCGGCAAGATGGGCTGCAAGCCGAGGGATAGACGCGCTAGCGATCCCCACAGCCGGATGCACAGAAGCCTGGGTGCCTGACGATGCGGACCTCATTCTTGATGTTACCGAGACAGGTACTACATTGAGAAAAAATGGGCTGGTGGTTGTGTCACAAATCTTGCGTAGTACAACACATCTCGTTGCTTCAAAGAAAGCAGCAATTGATCATGCCTGGTTTATTAATCTGGTCGCGTCAGCAGTCCTACAGCAACAGGCTTAGCCGATAATTCATAGAGGTCATCGCTAAGGCTGATTGCCCAGCACCCGTAGCTCAATTGGTAGAGCAGCGTCCTGTTTAGACGCAGCTGTGGGTTCGATTCCCACGGATGTATTGCCTGCCCACATGATGTGGTTGGGCAATCTTTTTGGTAAGAGAGGGGGCTAGAGTCTATGCTGACCATCAGCATAGCTGATGAGGACCCAATGCAAAGTCAGTTGTGAATTTCTGATCCTAATTCAGTGCCTGGTCTGTTACCGGGCAATCGCAATTGGGATTTCGAAGGGGAGTGCGACAAGATGAAGTTTCGAGAAACAGTTCAAGAGGTGCTGGGAGATTCCATCTCTCCCAATGACTTGAGGACGATCACGTTAATCCACGCGATCATTCTCTTGCAGGTGTCATACCGTTGGCGATGGGGGGATGAATGGGGGGACTACAGCAATGAGATGCCGATCCTTATGAATATGGTGGGGGAGGTTGAACGGTTGGGGATGAATGAGACCCATCCTGAACTGGATACAACTCTCAAAAAGTTTGCATACAAATGGATGCATCCACATGACCCAGCATACTTACGTTGTCGCCGGTTGAGAGAGCATTTGAATGCGGCGGCAATGAGCACCCCGCGTTCAAACTCAATCATATCGCCGATGCTCAATCGTGCACTTGCAGTCCTATGCAAGGTCTCCTATTGATGATAAAGCGCGGCAAAAGAAATGCCCAAACCCAGACCCCGTAGCGATTGGCAAGACCGACACTGCTGCAATCTGGGTATATCAAAACCCCAATGTGACGATCAATTCGCAAAGCGGTTATTGGGCACGTGCTCAATAACTGCTTTGCCCTTCATCAGTACAGAAGGAGATTTTACAATGCACGGTGATTTCACAGATGTCCTCGGCAGCAAGTCTGCTCTCCGCAGTGACAAAGTTGCCTCTGATTTCGGCGCCGAATACGCCCTTGCCAGCGGCGAATTCAGCGAACCGATTCGCATTCCGGAAACCATGAACTTTAACTGGCAGCATGACGTCGAGCACGACGGCGACTGTCAATTCGTTTTCCAAAAACTTCTTGACAGGGATACAGGAGCTCTTGTGCCCTGTGTGATTGTTGTATATCGAGAGCCCACCAGGGGCAAGATACGGAAGTTCCGCCTCAAAGTGCTGGAGCGTCAGGTTTTTACGCTTCCGCCGGATTATAAATGGCAGGTATTAGGGGCAATTGGTCCACTGGAAAACCCTGACATGCTTATCGTGTATGAAATCCCAGTGGAAGCGAGGCCAGTGTAAGCAGTTAAAAAATATAGAGTAGCTCGGCGAGCCGCTCTGGGACCCCGCTTCGGCGGGGTTTTTATGTTAATTAATCACTTAAAAACGCCGTCAATTTTAATTTGAAACGCTTAGATAAATTTTTTGCTTGCTGTGTGCTCAATTTGCGCTTACCGTTTAAAAATTCAGAAACACGGCTAGCTGAGCCAAATTGAGGTATTAAATCGTTTTGAGATAGATTACCTTGTTCCATCAAATATTGAATTATCTCACGCGGATTCATGTCGGCTATTTCATTATCCCAGCGCGATTCATATTTAATTATAAGATCTGTAAGTACTTCTAAATAATCTTGTTCTGCTTTAGAAAGCCTGTCTATCCGATCGGTAAGCCCATCGCAAACCGTTGCTGCTCGGTCATTTTCTTTGTCGTTACAAATTGGCCTTAGGGGAAAGCGCCTAACCAATTCATAATACGTTTTATTGTCAGTTTGCTCGATTGCCGCTAATAAAGGCTGTGCCTTCCTAGCTTTTCCATTTGTTTTTGTCATACTCTTCATGGGGTAATACCTGTCTTATATATAGCTTGCCATTTTCAAAAGCGATAATCGCAATCAGGCGATACGAATTCCCTTTTATATTAAAGATAATGTTTCCTTCTACCCAATCAGCGGTAGGAAAGGCATTGCGAATGTCATGAAAGTTTTTCCATTCAGCTTCGCGTGTAATTTTTCTCCATTGTTTTAGAGGACCTTCTGCTGCCGGGTATTTTCTATAAAACTGTCTAGCCTTACCCCAATGAATTATGTGCATCGGTCCTCCTTTCCTATTTTACCAAAATGGGAAATAGGGACAAGTTAAATTTTCCTATTTAGTGAGTAAGTACAGAGCTGCTACCAGAGATAATCTTCTGACCAGAGAAATAAACGAAATTTACAGTAAATAAGTTCAAAACACCAAAGAGAAATAATAAATGAGTGCGTTATTCAAGGCGAATTTCTACGCTGTGTCTATGTGCATCCAGCCCTTCCACAGTAGCGATGGTTTGTACGATTGGACATAAGCGAGCCAAACCCGGCTTGGTTACAAATGAATATTGCACGCGTTTCATGAATGTCCAAACACCCACAGGAGACGATTGTCGTGTCCAACCCCCAGTAGGCAGGCAGAAATTAATGCCGGTAGCATAGTCGCCTAATGCAACAGGATTGTTAAGCCCAAGAAAAACAGAACCAGCATGGTTGATTTGTTTTAGTATTTCCTCTGGATTCTTAGTCAAAATCTCTAAATGCTCGGGTGCATAGTCATTAGCAAAGGCAATAGCTTCGTTCATAGAATGAGTAATTATAATGGCGCTGTAAGTTGCCAGAGACTTTTGGATATCTTCTTTTCTGCTCAATTTTTCAAATTGTTTTTCCAATTCGTCTTTTGTCAATTGAGCTAATTGTTTAGAATCAGTAAGCAAAACTACAACAGAATCGGTACCGTGTTCTGCTTGAGCAAGAAGATCGGCAGCACAATATTTAGCTTTTTTATTTAAATCACATTCTGGTGATGCGGAGTTATCAGCAAGAATAAGCACTTCACTTGGCCCAGCGGGTGCGTCAATGGCTATTTTGCTTTGGCATAAAATTTTGGCTGCTGTCACATAAGTATTGCCAGGACCAGCAATAAGATCTACTGGAGCAATCGTTTCTGTGCCATATGCCATAGCAGCAATGGCTTGAGCGCCGCTCACTCTGTAGATTTCTTTGATGCCGCATTCATTTGCGGCAATTAGGACCTCGTAATTTTTTCCTTTGGCTGAGATACATGAAATAATTCTAGGGCAGCCGGCTGTCTTAGCTGCTACGGCAAGAATTTGTTGCACAGTTGGAAAAGGATTTTTACCGCCGGGAATGTAGAGACCGACATTGGCAATAGGAGTCCATTTTTCGCCGACTATAATGCCTTCTTCTAATTCTTGTTCCCAGTTCAGGATCCGTTCTTTCTGGATTTTGTGGAATTTTTGTGCCAACGAAATTTGTTCTTTAATTTTATCAATTATTTCTTTTGGCGTGTTTTTATAAGCTTCTTTGATATCTGTGTCAGTGATTTTTAATTTTGCAAGAGAAAATTCGGGGTCATCCCATTTTTTAGCAAAATGGACAAGTGCGGCGTCACCATCAGATTTTACAGCAGCGATAATTTCTTCTACTTTGGTTTTTACTTGATCTATATCGTTCTGAGAGCGCTTCATTATTCGATCCCGGACCGATTTTGTCATATTTTGTAATTCATATACATTGATCATATGTGTTCCTCAGGGATACAGTTTTGAGCTTGCCGTCCTTCTAGTTTGTCACTACTTTTCCTTCAATTTAATTTTTTCGATAATTGATTCACTAAAAAGCTCGGATTATTTGTAGACACTAAAAAGCCCGCCAAAAGCGGGCTTTGAAAACTATTACAAAAGCAATTATTGCCAGGTAACTATTCAGCCCGCTCCTTCAAAAAAGGATGATGTCTGTGCATAGAGACATCATTGATAGAATGAGAATGAGCAGAATTGAATTTCATAGGATTGAGATACTCTTACTTGTTTCGGAACCTTGGCAAAAGTCCGAAAGAAAATATAGACTAATTGGCAATATAACAAAGTAGAAAATGTAAGGCAAGAATAAAACGCAATTGTAAATAAAAGCTTATATTGGGTGCTTTAGGTGTCCGAGTGCAGTGGGGCAAGGAAGTCCCTGTGAAATTTAATTCAACAAGGAGCGCACTTGTTCTAAATGTGCAGGATCGGCCTTTAGCCATTGGGCAATCTCTAGAGGAAGCCTTACGACAGCTGTTGGTGCTTTAGTACTGCCAATGGGTCTGCCTGCGCCTTCACGTTTGCCGCCGCGACCGCGAGTTTTTGCTTCGATAAACGAAGCAAGGTTGCCATTTAGGCGATGTTCAATAAATCCACGCAAATATAGAGGATAGTTTTTTATTACTTCTTTTTTGCTATTTCCCCCATACTCTACTGGATACAGTTCATGTTCGAATAGCCATGCTTGCACTTCTGGATCAAACCAAGGCTTGATTTCACCCACTTCTAGGAGCGCCATTTTTAAGTGTTCATCGACCATTTGAGCAAACTGATTTTTGTTAATATTTTTCATAGCAATCCTTTGCTTTTGAGCGCCCTTTCAGTTCTTTTAACGCTATCTGCTACCACTTCTTTGGGACCGGGATGCCGCACCTTTATATAACAGACAAATTTGTTCTTTTGGTCATAAAGATTCCAGTCAATTTTTGCTTTGTGCAAAGACCAGTCATATTGCTTGATCCATTTTTGATAGTCCCTTAGTTTTATTGGCTTATACATAATTTTAGAATATTCGTAACGAAAAATCAATAGTGATTTAGTAGGCGACAGTGATACATCGAATCAAAAGACTAATGAATCGAGAAAGATTCAATCGACGATCTCTATAGCTATTACGTTGCTGCTATAAAATTAGTTCAAAAAACTTGGTGAACAAAGAAAATCTAACTATTGGCTTTTAGTTGGTCGATGAATAATTTATCTTCTTTGCTTAAAGGGGCACAATTTAGCAAATCCGGACGTTGTTGATAAGTAATGCGTAATGCCTCTTGGCGGCGCCATTTGGCTATTGCTTTATGATCGCCATTGCGCAGAACTTCCGGTACAAGCATGCCGCGAAATTCAGGTGGCTTAGTGTATTGTGGTGCTTCTAAAATACCGCTGAAAAGACCATTGCTTGTGCTGCTGAAAGATTCATCAACTAAAGAATCGGCTTGTCCCACAACTCCAGGAATGAGTCGGCTAATAGCATCGATTATTGTTAGTGCGGGCAATTCGCCGCCTGTGAGGACAAAATCACCCACTGATATTTCATGGCTGGCCAAATTTACCACGCGCTCATCGATGCCTTCATAGCGTCCGCAAATAATGGTCAATTCATTTATTTTGCTTGCGGCGAAGTCATGGGCCAGGTTTTGTGTGAAAGGTTTTCCTCGTGGACTGGTTAAAATGACAGGACTATCACCATTCCTTTTAATCGATTCAAAAGCGGCATATAAAGGCTCTGGCTTCATGACCATGCCGGCTCCGCCGCCATAAGGTGTGTCATCTACCCGGCGATATCTGTCGGTGCAAAAATCTCTGGGATTATATATTTCGATGGCGATGCTGCCATTATTGCGACCTCGGCCCAAAACGCTGGTCGAACAATATGCATCAAATATTTCTGGAAAAAGACTAATAACGTGGAAATTAAACATAAATCTCACTAATTATCATATGCATCAGTGATATTGATTCTAGGATTATTAGGAGGCGTAGCTAGAATCTCCAATTTCGCAAATCAGTTGGTAAGTGTAACACTTTTGCATTGCCCCAGAAAGACGACCTGAAAGTGAAAGGCGAGGAGTTTAACTCCTCGCCTTTCTTGTGGATTGAAATGTACGTTTTGTTTTTCTTATTACCTAATCCGGAAAATTCATTTTGAAGTAAGAATTTACCTTTTTTTCTTTTTGGCAGCTTTTTTGGCTGGTTTATGAGCTTTTTTGGCTGGTTTATGAGCAGCTTTTTTAGCTGTTTTTGCTTTGGGCTTAGCCAAAACCAATGTTGGTTGTTTGGCGCGGCCGTTTACGATGTCCTTAAGCTCTTTACCGGCACGGAAAGCAGGAACTTTAGCAGCCGCAATTTTCAACGGAGCCAATGTTCTTGGGTTACGACCTGTACGGGCTTTACGGTTACGACGTTCAAATGTGCCGAAGCCTACGAGAGTTACTTTGTCTCCCTTAGCTAAAGCTGATGTAATTGTATGAACTAAACCAGAAAGTGTACGAGTTACTTCTGTTTTTGGTTGTCCTGTAGCTTGGGCTACGGAGTCAACGAGCTCAGCTCGATTCATTCGATTTCCTCCTTAATTTGGAAATACCCACTCAACCCACAGCGACGCATGATAACATCAGCGTTTCAATTACACAAGTACCTAGCGGCATTTTTCTGAAAATTTTTTTGACATTATGCAAAAGCTGATACCCTGGGCTTTATACTAAATTGTGCAGAAAGCGATATTATTACGCAGGAAAGCGATGAGGATAGATAATCATCATGACAACAAGAGCTGGAGCTAATTTTGCAACACAGGCTTGTATTTTGCTGCTCTTACTAGCTTGTATGATTTCGGTTTCAGCTGAAGAAGAAGTGGCATTTTCTGCCGCTAAAGGTAAAGTTGATCCGCGAAAGCCGACACCACTTGTTGGTAAAGTGAATATTGCCAATATAAATGCTGAAGAATACCATCTATGCGTTAAAGCTTATGATGGTTGTTGGCGAACATTTTTACAAAATGCTTGCCATACGGCTATGGCTTCTGTAATGCCTGCAAAAATGCCAACCGGTAAAAAATTCTGGACTTTTCCTGCTGCCGGTGGTGTTGATTCTTCGCCAGCTAATTACGAGGGTGTAATATATGTAGGAAGCGATGATCATAACGTATATGCGGTGGATGAGCATACGGGCAGAATGCTCTGGCGTCGGGAATTGGGATTACAAATCAAATCGTCGCCGGCTGTAGGCGAGGATTATATTTTTATAGGTTGCGAAGACAAAAAGCTTTATAAGCTTGACCGAAGAACAGGAAATATAATCTGGTCTTTTACTGCTGAAGATCGTATTTCAAGCCCCCCGGTTGTTTCTCTTGATGGCGTATATGTTGGTAGTTGGGACGGGTATCTATACAAAATAAATAAGAACAGCGGTGAATTGCTCTGGAAATTTAAAACAGGGGGCAGAATTACGAGTGCTGTGGCTGTTTTGCCAAATATGATAGTTCTTACAGCGCATGATGGTTTTGCTTATGCCATATCTCCTGCCGAAGGCCATGAAATGTGGCAATTTAAAACCGGGGGTAAGATTTATTCCTCGCCACTGATTGTAGATACCACCATATATTTTGGTAGTTGGGATAATAACTTTTATGCTGTTGATTTAAATAGTGGTAAGGCAAAATGGAAATTTGCTTGTGCTGATCATTTCTCTATTTCGCCAGTTAGTGACGGGCAACGGATTTATATTGGCAATGACGATCAGAAAATGTATTGTTTGAATATGAATGGTGGCGTTGTATGGAAAACAAAAATCAATAGCCCTTTGCCATATTTAGCTTCCTCCCCAGCTTTGGCCCAAGGCATGCTTTATGTTGGCGGACCAGATACCAATATTTATGCGCTGGATACTCGTAATGGCGCGGTCAAATGGAAATTCAAAACACAAAGACCGATTATTGGTTCGCCGGCGATTACCCGCACAGGTGTTTGTGTTGGTAGCCAGGACGGCAATTTGTACATGTTGAATTAGTCAGTGTTTTCAAGGTCTAGCGGAGCTGCGCTAGATGCGAAAGCGCCTTAATAAATTAATACTTGCTAAATCATTATGTTTTTTGGGCTTTAGCTGATGGTGTAAACTTCGCAAGAGACCAGTCTTATGCTTATCTGGCGTACATATAGGTGATATGCCCAAAGCCTAAGCATCTTCTAAAAGCAGATTGATTTTGTTTGCGATTGTCTGCCATAAAATAGTTGACGTTATTTTCATCCACTCAGTATTTATTATAGGACTCATCCACTCGAATTAGCTTTCTCCCTACCCAATTTTCACAACGAGAGTGAATAGGCTGGGATTAGGTTAGTTTATAAGGATTATCTGCCTTTAGCACCGCACCGAGAGGAGGTTTCGGCTCATGCCAAAGGTGCTCCGCAAGGTGGTTGGTTGGTGTTTCGTGGGGGCGTTCATCATCGTGTTCGGAGGCAGCCGGTTGCTTGCCTGGATAGTCTCACAGGCATTCGACTGGTGCCGGAAATTTAAATAGGAGGTTGACAGACAATGCCGTTTTTCAAGAGAGAAGCGCCGGCTATTCTCAGTCTCTATAAGCCTGGCGATGAGGATGCCGGATCTAAGATTGGTCGCGCCGTAATAGCCTGCAGAGGACTGGTCTGGTGGTCCTGTGCGCGGCTCAAGCGGTGCAATTG